>Ga0189275_100047_pt1 | contig 261539 bp, 233 predicted proteins | sample N19A6minimetaG_FD_130329 | JGI IMG/M metagenome (GOLD analysis project Ga0189275, IMG submission 130329) | Marine microbial communities from the Costa Rica Dome - N19 A6 mini metaG | ecosystem: Environmental > Aquatic > Marine > Oceanic > Photic zone | place: Costa Rica: the Eastern Pacific...
CACAGAAACTCCAAACCGGCTCACGCATAGGGAGCCGGCATGGACCGCCGAAAACTCCACACCGAAACCCTCAAAAGGAAAACCCCGCCGGAAATCCGACGGGGTTTGTCAGCGGTCTGAGCCCGGCCAGGCCGGGCTTTTTATTTCCGTTTCCCATCGTCTCACGCGATTTCAGGTCTCGAGACCGCAGACCGTATCGTATAACGACCGAGGCAGATATATGCCTTCCACCGGCGTTTTGAGACGGTTCTGATGACGCCTTTCCCCCGGCAGTCGCAATCCTTCCTGCGCTTTCATCGCGTCGAAAAGTTTTTCCCCATGCGCAAGCCACCCATCGGGATCGCCGAAACGATTGGGATCGATCGCGATGATCAACTCCCCGCCCGGGGGCGGTCCGCCGTCCTTGATATCGGCTTCGCCGGCCTCGATGCTCAGCTTGTCGCCGATCAGCGCGCCGACCAGCAGTTCGATCATCATGGCGATGGCCGACCCCTTATATCCGCCGAACGGCAATTGCGCGCCGGCCAGAATGGCGTTCGGATCGGTCGTTGGATTACCATCCGCATCGATCCCGGCCCCCGGGGGGGCCTGCTTCCCGTCGCGCGCCATGATCATGATTTCGCCGCGTGCCGTGGCGGCCGTCGCCATATCGAACGCCATGGATGACCCATCCTTGCGCGGCCAGGCAAAAGCCATCGGATTCGTCCCGAAAAGCGGCTTCGTTCCGCCGGCAGGCGCGACCATCGGTGTCGCCGCGGTCCAGGCGAAAGCGGCAAGGCCGGCTTCGGCAATCGGTTCGACCTCCACCCACAATGCCGCGAAATGATGCATATCCCGGACCGAGAGCGCGGCGATACCCTGCTCCCGCGCCAGATCGATCAAGGGCTGACGTCCGCGTTCCAGGGCCAGGGGGGCGAAACCGCGATCGGCATCGACTTGAAGCGCGCCCGGGGCGATCTGCTTGACCGTCGGCGCCGCCTTGCCGTTGACCTTGCCACTTCTGAGCGACGCGACATAGCCGGGAATACGGAAGATGCCATGCGAGTGGCAGATATCGCGTTCCGCCGCCATTACGGTATCGGTGACCGCCCGTGCATTCGCCTCATCGCATCCGTTGGCGCGCAGCACGCGCATCACCAAAGCGTCGGCCTCTTCCAGCGTCAAATTTACGTCGGTCATGATCCCCCTCGTCCAATGCGGCAATAAAGACGGTAAAACTGCTCGGACCGGCAATCACCCCCGCATGCGCTCTCCCTTCGGATCGAAAGGCGGTTCGGGGAGGATGGCCGCCGGTCGGCGTTCACCCATAACTTCGATTTCAAATCCGCCGCCATTCCCGGCAAGCGCAGTCGGCACATAACCGAGAGCCACGGATTTATCGACATGGTGAGCGTAACCGCCGGAAGTCACATAGCCAACTATCGCGCCGTCATGCAGGATCGGCTCGTTGCTGATGACATCAGCATCCTTCACATCGACATCGAAGAGAACCAGGCTCTTCGCAGGCCCGTCCTGCTTTTCCTTCATCGCGGCATCCCGCCCGATGAAGTCGTTTTTCTGCAAATTCACGAACCGGGAAAGATTCGCTTCAAAAGGTCCATAGATGGGACGGTATTCCGTCGCCCAGGAACCGAAGGCCTTTTCCAGGCTGAGCGACCGCATCGCGCGCGTCCCGAACAAGGTCAGACCAAACGCCTCGCCCGCCTCCATCAAGGTGTCGAACAAGCGGGTCTGGAATTCCGGCTTCACCCATAATTCGTAACCGAGATCGCCGGTGAAGCTGACCCGCCCGGCCAGGACGGGCACCATACCGACCTCGATCGCCCGGAAGTCCATGAACTTGAAGCCGTCGTTCGACAGGTCCGTATCGGTCAAAGCCGACAATACATCGCGGCTTTTCGGACCGGCGAGCGACAGGCCGCAAAGGCCCAGATCATGGGAGCGGATGGAAACACCGCTCTCCGGCAAATTCTGTTCGAACCAGCGCATGTGATACTGCTGGGCCAGCCCCGACCCGAAGACGAAGAAGCGGTCCTCCGCCAACTTCCCGACGGTGAAATCGCCGATCAGCTTGCCTTGGTGGTTCAACATCGGCGCCAATGCCAAACGGCCGGTCTTCGGCATCTTGTTCGCCAGCATGTGGCTGAGCCAGCTTTCCGCCTCAGGCCCGGTGACTTCGTATTTTGCGAAACTCGACGTTTCCGTCAGGCCGACCCCATTGCGGACAGCCTTGCATTCCGCCTTGATCCGCTCGAACGCGTTGGATCGATAGTAGGTGACATTTTCCACGGGCTCTTCGCCCTCCGCCGCAAACCACAGCGGAACCTCCAACCCATAGGACGCCCCAAAGACGGCATTGCGCGCCTTCAAGCGATCGTAGATCGGCGTCGTCTTCAATTGCCGTGCGGCGGGCAGTTCTTCGTTCGGGAAGGTAACCTTGAAACGGCGGGAATAGTTTTCGCGCACTTTCGCGTTCGTATAGGCCATCGTGGTCCAATCGCCGAAACGGGCGATATCCATTCCCCACACATCGAAGCCCGGATCGCCGTCGACCATCCAGTTGGACAGCGCCAAGCCGACACCGCCGCCCTGGCTGAACCCGGCCATGACACCGCAGGCGCACCAGTAATTCTTCAAACCGCGGACCGGCCCGATCAGTGGATTGCCGTCCGGGGCGAAGGTGAAAGGCCCGTTGATGATCTGCTTGATGCCCGCCCTTTGGAAAGCCGGGAAATGCGCAAAGCCGACTTCCAGGGAGGGTGCGATGCGGTCGAGGTCGGGGGCCAGCAATTCATGCCCGAAATCCCACGGCGTCGATTTGGGCGACCAGGGCACGCCGGCGCGTTCATAGGTTCCCATCAACATGCCGCCGCGTTCCTGGCGCATATAGATCTCTCCGTCCGGATCGATCACATGCAGGACCTCAGCGCCGGTCGACTCATTGATTTCCGCGACCTCCGGCATGTCCTCGGTCAACAGATACATATGCTCCATCGCCAGCACCGGCAGTTCCAGGCCGACCATGCGGCCGACCTCCCGCGCCCAAAGGCCGCCGGCATTCACCACGTGATCGGCGTGGATCGTGCCGTCCTTGGTGACGACGTCCCAGGTGCCGTCCGGCCGGTGCGCAAGTTCGGTCACCGGGTTCCGCAAATAGACTTCCGCCCCGTTGATCCGCGCAGCCTTGGCATAGGCATGGGTGGTTCCCGATGGGTCGAGGTGCCCGTGCAACGGCGTATAGAGCGCACCCAGGAACTGGTCCGGGTCCATGATCGGAAGCCGGCGATGCGCCTCCTTCGGGTCCAGCAGTTCGGTCTCGATCCCCAGCAATCGTTCCTTCGACTGCATGATCTTCAGGGCTTCCATTCGCTCCGGCGTGCAAGCCAGGAACATGCCGCCTGTCAGATGAAAGGACGTCGACTGCCCGCTGATCTCCTCGATCTCCTTGTAGAGATCGATCGTATAGCTCTGCAGTTTGGCCATGTTCGGGTCGCCATTCAGCGTGTGGAAGCCCCCCGCGGCATGCCAGGTGGAACCCGATGTCAGTTCCGACCGTTCAATCAGCACCACATCCTTCCAACCCTTCTTGGTCAGATGATAGAGCACGCTGGCACCGACAACACCGCCGCCGATGACGGCGACCTGAACATGGGATTTCATGCGGAGGGACCTCCCTGGACCGAGGAAACTTGGAAAAGCCGGTTCACGGCCCGGCAGATTTCCGGCAAGACCGGCTTATTTCGACCGTGCCTTACCGGGTGGAATCATGTGACTGAACTATGGGAAGTACAAAGGTCAAAAGGCGACGGTTCGTAGCGTCGATTCGACGTGCGTGCGTCGTGTCTGGAACAGTTCGTGCAGATCATGGTGCCGGACGACGGTTCGGGATCGGGACAAAAGATGGTTCGGGAATATCCGGAGGCTTTCGAAGCTCATGAAGTTGGGGCGGCCATCGCGGCCACCCGCTTCGGCTATGGCGCCCGTCCGCAGGAATTGCTGCAGATCGGCGACCAACCCCGCGAATGGCTGCTTGGGCAGTTGATCTCGGACCCCGTACCCGAAGCCCTGAAGAGTTTGCCGGACAGTAAGGACTTGTTGAGCGACATGCTCGCGGCGCGCCAGAAAGGGCGTTCCTCGATGCGCGTCTACCGGCAGGAAGCCCGCAAGCGCGCCCTGACCGAAGCGGCGACGCATTTGGCCGTTTCCTTGAACAGTCCCACACCTTTCGTCGAACGCCTCGTCCGTTTCTGGACGAACCATTTTACCGTCTCGATGGTCAAACCGGCCGTGATGCCGCTGGTCACCGCGTTCGAACGCGAAGCGATCCGTCCCAACATATTCAACAGTTTCTACACGATGCTGCATGCGGTCGTGTCGCATCCGGCCATGCTGATCTATCTGGACAATGTCAATTCGCTCGGACCGAATTCCGTGGCCGGGCGCGGGCGCAAGAACCCGTTGAACGATCGCCTCGCCCGGCAATTGCTGGAGCATTTCACCCTTGGCGAAGGGTCCGGCTACACGCAATTGGATGTGCGCGCCCTCGCCCATATGCTGACCGGCTGGACCGTCGGCGTGAACAACCCGGCCACGCGCGGCGAATTCGCCTTCCGCGACAGCTGGCATGAAGGCAACTTCAAGGAATTCCTCAGACGCACGATCCCAAGCGCGGGCGTCCTGGAAGGGGAAGCCGCGCTCGACCATCTGGCCCGGTCCGCGGCAACGGGAAAGAACCTGTCCCACAAAATGGCGCAGGCCTTCGTGGTCGACGATCCCGATCCCGGTTTGGCGAGTGAGATTTTCGCCGGGTTCGTCGTTGGCGGCGGACGGGCCGACGGCATGGCCCGCGGGCTTGTCGAAGCATCGGAGGCCTGGGCGCCCGAACAGCGGAAAGTGAAATCGCCGACTGATCTGGTATTGTCGGTCCTGCGTTCCCTCGATGTCAGATCCCGATCCGGCCGCCGCGTCCTGAACGCCGTCCGGTTCCTCGGCCAACCGCCCTACCAGGCCCCGACACCGGATGGCTGGCCCTATTCCTCGCTTTCTTGGATTACGCCGGAACTGTTGCTGGAACGTGTTGAATGGTGTGCCGAAATCGCCGGCATCACGCGTCCGCCGGATGGCAAACCCGTCCCTGATCTAGCCTTGGACATCCTCGGCCCGTTGCTGAAGCCGGCGACACACAGGCGCCTGAGAGTCGCCCGTGATGAGGTCGAAGCCTTGGCATTGCTTTACGCCAGCCCGGAGTTTCAACGCCGATGACCGGAAACACGCCCCTTACCCCGAACAGGCGATCCGTTCTGACCGGTGCTGCGGCGGCGACCGTCGTCGCGGCGCAAGGCGTGACGTTCAGTGTCGCCGCGGCCCCCGGAAACAAACGATTGGTCGTCGTACTTCTGCGTGGCGGGATGGACGGCCTGGCTTTGTGCCCGCCTTTCGGTGACGGCAATTATGAAAAAATGCGTGAGGGCTTGGCCCTGCCCCGCGCGAACACGGATGGCGGCGTTCTGGACCTGGACGGGTCCTTCGGGCTGCACCCCGCTGCCGAGGACCTGCTGCCGTTTTGGGCGGCAGGCGAACTCGCCATCGCACCGGCGGCGGCAACAAACTATCGCGGCGGTTCGCATTTCGCCGCGCAGGACGCGTTGGAAACCGGCGCATCCGGCGGTGGGTCGGCAACAGGCTGGCTGAACCGCGCCGTCAGCGCCCTTGGCGGTGCAACGGGCAAGGGCATTGCCGTTTCCGATTCCCTGCCCTTGATTCTGCGGGGACCCGGCGATACGGCAGCGGCAACACCGCCCCCGCGGCCCTACCGCAATCCCGGCTTTTTCCGTCAGGTTCAGCTTCTCTATGGCGACGACACGCTGTTCAGCAGCATGATCGTTCAGGGAGAACGCGATCGCCAACGCACCACAGACACGGTGACTCAGGAAGACGTCGAATCGGGCCGCGGCGCAGACAGGGCACAATTTCTGCCGATCGCGGCCGCCCAGGCCGGTAAACTGCTTGCTTCGGAGGACGGCCCCCGCATCGCTGTGCTGGAGACGGACGGTTGGGATACCCATTGGGACCAGGGCGGCATGGACGGCCGCCTTGCCCGCAGCTTCAGCGGCTTGGCATCCGGCTTGTGGGTCCTGGCGGGCGCCTTGGGTCCGGCTTGGAGGGAAACCGTCGTTGTGGTCGCCAGCGAGTTCGGCAGAACAGTCAAACCGAATGTCCACGGCGGCACCGATCATGGCCTTGCCACAACGGCGATGATGCTGGGCGGGGCCGTCGCAGGCGGCAAGATACTGGGCCAATGGCCCGGGCTATCGGATGGAAAACTGCACGAAAGCGGCGGGGTCGCGCCGGGCTTCGATACCCGCAGCCTTTTCAAGACGGCCTTGATTCACCACATGGGCATCAGCGGCAATACGGTCGCTTCGACACTATTCCCCGGCACCGCGTCGATACCCGGCATTCCCGGCCTGATCCGCCCAACCTGATCCGCCCGGCGTGACTCGACGAGGCTGGCATGACCGCCTGAAACGGGACAATCTGTCACTTGGCAGTGACTATGATATGCGTCTACAGTAGGACGCAGTTGGTTTTATGGGTACCGACATAGTCGCCCGGCAAAGAAGCGGCATGTCGAGGGAGGGACAATGGCATCCCGTGACAAAGAGGCCACGAAGGCCAAACTTATCAAAGCCGCCGGCCAGGTCATGGCCCGGGACGGTTTCGCGAAAATGGGCGTCAACGCCGTCGCCCGCGAAGCGAATGTCGACAAGGTTCTGATCTACCGTTATTTCGGCGGCTTGGAAGGCTTGATCAAGGCCTATGCCGAGGACGGCGATTTCTGGCCCGGCGTCGAGGAATTGATTGCCGAACCGGAAGCCATTTATCGGGCCCGCCCGGCCGCCGAGCAGATGGCGCGGGTCTTTCGCAATCTGATTTCCGCCCTGCGCCGCCGGCCGGTCACCTTGGAAATCCTGGCCTGGGAAATGGCCGACGGCAACGAGTTGACGAAACACCTGGACGAAGTCCGTGAGGCGTTGGGCCGCGAATTCACCCGCCGTTTCGGCCATGCCGGCCCCGCCGAGGTGGATTTGATGGCTTTCTCCGCCCTGATGGCGGCATCCGTCAACTACCTGACCGCGCGGTCCCGCCATAACAAAAGCTTCAACGGCATGGATATCAGCAAGGAAGACGGCTGGAAGCGGTTGGAGGAGACGATCGGCACCGTTTGCCTGAAGGTTCTGTCATAGGTGATTTTTTATCGCCCGCCCTTGGTCCGGGCCCGGGCGAAGGCTATGTCATTGGCCGGACATATTTGAACATGGTTAAGGGAAGGGAGAGTGCCGGAATGGGTATGCAGTATATGCACACGATGGTTCGGGTGAAGGATCTGGACGCATCGCTCGACTTCTATTGCAACAAGCTGGGCCTTGTTGAGGTAGAGCGCATGGATCACGAAAAAGGCCGTTTCACGCTGGTCTTCCTGGCAGCGCCGGACGATGTCGACGTTGCGAAATCGGAACGCACGGCGATGGTGGAACTGACCTATAATTGGGATCCGGAAGACTATGACGGCGGTCGCAATTTCGGACACCTCGCCTATCGCGTCGACGATATCTACGCGACCTGTCAGCACCTGATGGACAACGGCGTGACGATCAACCGCCCGCCGCGCGACGGCCGCATGGCCTTTGTCCGTTCGCCGGACGGGATTTCAGTCGAACTTCTGCAGCGGGGCAATGCGCTGGAAGCGGCCGAACCCTGGGCGTCGATGGAAAACACCGGAAGCTGGTAAGAACGGCATTCTGCGCCGGCCCGAAAAGACGAAACGCCCCGACCGATCCGGCGGGGCGTTTTGCTTTTCCAACAGCGGTAAACCGATCTAGTCGCAGCCGATATGGAACAGGCAGTCGCCCCGCTCCGACCGGGCCGGGACCCGTTTGGCGAGGATAATCCCCTGAACATCGAATTCGATCCGGACCGGTTCGCGGCCTGGTGATTCCGGATAGTGCAGCAAGGCCGCCGGATCACCGGGCTTCACTGCATCGCCGGGTTCCGCCAAGGGTTCGAACAATCCCGGTTCCGGCGCATAGACCAGACTGTCGTTCAGGAAAATTCGAGTATCCGTCTGCGGCGGTTCTACCGCTCGGTCGAGCGCGCCGAGTCGCACCAGTGCCCGTTCCAAACCCGTCTTGGCCAATTGCGCATAGCCCCGGTTCACCATGCCGGCCCCACCCAGTTCCGTCGCAAAAGTCACGACATTCTGCCGGAAGCCCGCGGCGGACGAATACCCGGCCTCGTCGTCCCGGCCGTATACCGTCGCATAGGGCAGGCCGAAATCGCGGGCAATCTTTTCCTTCAACTCCGCCGCCGGATCGTCCCCATGGCGCGGCAGCATCACGGTCGGTACATAGAGAAGCGAACTGCCGCCCGAATGCAGATCGAACAGATAGTCGACCTCGGGCATCAGAACCGATTCGATGAAATGCGCGATGACCTGGGTCGGGTTTCCTTTCGGGTTGCCCGGGAAGGCGCGGTTCAGATTGCCGGCATCGATCGGCGATGTGCGAAGCCCCGCCATGGCCGCCGGGAAATTCGCCATCGGCAGGAATATCAATCGCCCGCGTATGTCGGACGGTTCCAACTCACGGATCAGGGTGGAAAGGATGACCTGTCCCTCATACTCGTCCCCGTGGTTGCCGGACATCAACAGGATGGTCGGGCCGTCGCCATTGGCGATGGTCGCGATCGGATAAGGCAGAAAACCGTATGCCGAGCGATGAACCGAATGCGGCAAACGCAGAAAGCCCGTCTGCTTGCCGGGTGCCGTCAGATCGACTTCACAATGAATAGGATTGGACGCCATTTGCCCCTCTGTGTTCAAAAAGTGAGGACGGGGCCCGCGTAATCGCGCGGCCCCGTATTCCTCATCACAGGTTAGGCTAAATGTTGCTGTCCGGGAAAGCTTCCTTTCGCTGCTTCACGAAATCCTTCAGCGCTTCGGCCGTTCCCGCGTCCATATCCGGTTTTTCGTAACTCTTCAGCAGACGGTCGACCCGCATTGCGGCGCGTTGCGTCATGTCCATCGAGCCTTCCGATTCCCACTGTTCGAAGGAGTTGTTATCCGCCAGCGGGGATCGATAGAACGCGGTTTCGAAATTCGCCTGGGTATGGGCGCAGCCGAGATAATGACTGCCCGGCCCCACTTCGCGGATCGCGGACAGGCCCTGGCCGTTTTCGCTCATATCCGGTCCGACCAACAGGCGTTGGATCATCGCGCATTGGTCGGCATCCATGACGAATTTCTCGTATCCCATGACAAGGCCGCCTTCCAGCCAGCCTGCCGCGTGCAACATGAAGTTGACCCCGGCAAGGGCTGCGTTCTGGATCGTATTCGCGGATTCATAGGCCGCCTGCGCATCGGATATTTTCGATCCGCACAGCCCGCCGCCCGAACGGAAGGGAACACCCAGCCGGCGCGCCAGTTGCGCCGCGCCATAGAGCACCAGGGTCGGTTCCGGCGTTCCGAAGGTCGGTGCGCCCGATTGCATGGAAATGGACGAAGCGAAAGTCCCGAACACGACCGGCGCGCCCGGCCGCACCAATTGCGTCAGGGCGATGCCGCTCATCGCTTCGGCCAGAATCTGGGACAGCGTCCCCGCCACCGTCACCGGGCTCATCGCGCCGGCCAGGATGAACGGCGAGATGACCGTCGCCTGATTGTTCCGCGCATAGACCTTCAACGCGCCCAGCATGGTGTCGTCCCAGACCATCGGCGAGTTGGCGTTGATCAGGTTGATGACGACGCAGTTCTGGTCGACGAAATCCTCGCCGAACAGAATCTTGCACATCTCGACCGTGTCCTGGGCGCGCTCCGGCGCCGTGACGGACCCCATGAACGGCTTGTCCGAATAGGTCATATGCGTCAGCACCATGTCCAGATGGCGCTTGTTCACCGGCAGGTCGACCGGCTCGCACAAGGTTCCGCCCGCATGGTGGATACCGTCGATCGTATAGGCGAGTTTCGCGAAATTCCGGAAATCCTCGATCGTCGCATATCGACGCCCGCCTTCCAGGGAGCGCACGAAGGGGGGACCGTAGGCCGGGACCAGGACCGTGTTCTTACCGCCGATCTGGACCGACTTTTCGCGATTCCGGGCATATTGCGTGAATTCGGCCGGCGCCGATTTCTGGATAATCTCGCGCAGCATGCCCTTTTCGAAACGCACGCGTTCCCCGTCGACCGCCGCACCGGCCTTACGCCAAATATCCAGCGTTTCCGGATCGCCGCGGAAGTCGAGGCCGATCTCCGCCAGGATGGTATCCGCATTGTCCTCGATGATCGTCAGTTGTTCGTCACTGAACGGATCGAATGTCGGAATCCCCCGCTTGATATAGGGGATGCGAACGGCGCCGCCCGCAGCCCGCGCCGCTTGACGTCCCGCCCGGCCACCGCCGCCGCGCCTTGACTTTCTGCCTTCCGAACCGCCTTCCGCGTCACTCATATCCCGACTTCCGTATGCAAGGAGTTGTCCCATAGGGGAATGCCTAAGGACGCACTATCCGTGCAGGGCCGGTCGCCCGCGCGCGAATTCGCGACGCGGTTTTAGAGTCTGTGCGTCATTAAGCGTGACGCTTGGGGATGACGACGAGAAATACTGCGAAAACCACAAGACATAGGGCGGAAAATTCATAAACGCCGGGTTGTTCGTCCAACAGGACCATGCCCGAGAATACACCCAGAACGGGGATCATCAGCGTGGACACGGTGGAAACGACAATGGGGATCTGCCCGGCGATGCGGTACCAGGCGTAATAACAGAAAACCCCTGCGATCGTGCTGTTGTAGACAAGCGACGCCCAGGACGCCCAGCCGATATTCGCCCAATCCGTTTCGACGGTCATATAGGCGATAACGAGGATCGGAAGCACGCCAAGCCCCTGCAGCCAGGCCGTCATCGCGGAGGTCGCCAGCGAGAAGTTGTAGTGCCGAATGAATACTGTCCCGGCCCCCCAACAGGACGCCGCCAGAATACAGCTCGCCGTGCCCATCGGGTTCTGCCCGATCAGTTTGTAGTCCTGAACCAGCAGCAGCAGCATCGCGCACATCCCGGCGGCGAGGCCGAAAATCTGCCGCGCGGTCAGCTTTTCCTTGACTACGATCACGGTGATCAAGGTCGCCCAGATCGGCATCGTGAATCCCAGGATGGCGGCCCGGCCGGACGCCATCTGACCGATTCCCCACAAGATCAGTGTATTCCACGCCGTGATGTTCAGAAATGCGGCGGGGATCAGTCCGAACCAATCGCGCCGTGTCGGAATCAGGTTTCGCTTTTTGACCAATGCGATGATCAAGAAACCAAGCGCGCTGGCACTGACATTAACGGCGCGGAAATCCATGACCTGGATGTCCATCAGGCCGATTTTCATGAACGGCCAATTGATACCCCAGAAAAAGGTCAGCATGGGAAGAAGGATCAATACTTCCTTGGGAAGGTTGATCCGCGACACGAGGGACATGAAGAAGGAACTTTCGCTACGATTATCAAACCATTGTCAAAAGTATACCCGCTGCCGCCCCTAACACCACCACTAGAATCGGATGAACGCGTCCCACTTGAAGCAGGGCCAATCCGCCTGCGGCGAGCGCGAAATCATGCGGCTGATGGACGATCGATACGAAGATGGGGTCATAAAGCGCAGCCCCCAACAGCCCCACAACCGCCGCATTGACACCGGCGACCCCTGACCGCGCAGCGGGCGCGGTGCGGATCCGGGCCCACATGGACAGGCCGGCAGGCACCAGAAACACGCTGGGCAGAAAAATCGCAACCAATGCCAACGCGCCCCCCGCCAAACCGTTCGGCGCTTGATCCCCCGCAGCGCCCAGATAGGCGGCGAGTGTGAAAAGGGGTCCCGGCATTGCCTGGGCGGCCCCATAGCCGGACAGAAATGTGTCGCTATCCATCCATCCCTTGCCGACCACGGCATTTTCCAGCAATGGCAGAATCACGTGGCCGCCGCCGAAGACCAGCGCCCCGGCCCGATAGAAGGCTTCGAACAAGGACAACGCTTCGCTCGGCCAAACGGCAAGCGCCATAGGCAGCCCGACAAGAAACCCAAAAAAAAGCAAACCCGCCGCGCCGCCGACCGCGTTGGATACGCCGAAGCCCGGACCTGCATCGGACGCCGCCTCAACCTCGACCGGTCTTTTGCGCAGCAGAATCAGGCCGAGGACTGCGCCCGACAAGATGACGGCGATCTGTGCCAGCGCGCCGCCGATCAGGCTCATGAAGACAAGGGCGGCGAACGCAATGCCTGCCGTCGCCCGATCGGGGCAGAGAGATCGGGCCATGCCGATCACGGCCTGTGCGACGATCGCCACCGCCACCAGTTTCAATCCATGCACCAACCCGCTCACCAGGGGGTCGTCCGATCCGCCCAGTCCATAGGCGACCGCGATCATCACGGCGGCGGAGGGTATGGTGAATCCGATCCAGGCCGCCAAGGCCCCCAGATATCCACCGCGCATCAGACCGATTGCCAAGCCGACCTGGCTGCTGGCCGGGCCCGGCAGGAACTGACACAAGGCGACGATCTCGCCATACCGGGAATCGGTTAGCCAGTTCCGCCGTTCCACGAATTCGGTCCGGAAATACCCCAGATGCGCAACGGGGCCGCCGAAGGACGTTAGGCCGAGCCGCAGGAAGATCGCCAGAATCTCAAAAACGCTGGAGGATGCCTCTCGTTTGGGCATGCATGCCTCTTATATCGTATCGCCTCACCAAGGCGACCCTACTTACCGGAACAATGTTACCGTCACGCGTCAATGCCGCGGCACCGCGAGGCCGCACGGAAGTTACCGGTCGCTCAATTGGCCGGGAAGCCAGGTGGCGATCTCAGGAAACAGCACGATAAGCGCGACCGCGACGATCATGAGCAGGAAGAACGGCAGAGCGGCATAAGCGATCCAAAAGATATTCCGGCCGGTCAGCCCCTGAATGACGAACAGGTTGAACCCGACCGGTGGCGTGATCTGGCTCATCTCGACAACCAGCACGACATAGATGCCGAACCAAAGAAGGTCGATGCCCGCGGCCTCGACCATCGGCAGCAGGATCGCCGTGGTCAGAACAACCACCGAAATACCGTCCAGGAAGCAACCGAGAACCGCGAACACCACGGTCAACACCGCGAGCAACGCATAGGGCGGCAGGTTCATTTCCTGAATGAACTGCGTCAGGGAACGCGGAATGCCCGTAAAGCCCATCGCGACGGACAGAAAACTGGCCCCGGCGACGATGAAGATGATCATGCATGAGGTCCGCGTCGCGCCCATAAGACTGTCGATGAAACTTTTCCAGGACAGCGACCCGGTGACCGCCGAGATGATCAGGGCGCCGGCCACCCCGCAGGCGGCGGCTTCGGTAGCCGTCGCCCAACCCTGATAGATCGAGGCGATGACGAATACGATCAATGACAGCACCGGGACCAGCCGTCCCGAGGCCCGGATCTTTTCCAGCAACGTCATCTTGATGTCGAAGGCCGGGGTGCGGCTTGGATTCAACAGCGACCAGCCGGCCGTATAGGCCATGAACAGACCGCACAGCATCAGGCCCGGCAGGATGCCGGCGATAAACAGGCGCACGATCGAGACTTCCGCCGACACGCCGTAGACGATCAGGATGATGGAGGGAGGGATCAACAGACCGAGCGTGCCGGACCCGGCGAGCGAGCCGAGGATCAGCTTCTCGTCATAGCCGCGGCGCGACAGTTCAGGGATCGACATCTTCCCGATGGTCGCCGCCGTCGCCGCCGAGCTTCCGCTGACCGCCGCGAAAACCGCGCATCCCAGAATGTTCACGTGGATCAACCGGCCCGGCAGACGGCCCATCCAGGGCGCAAGCCCTGAGAACATGTCCTCCGACAGCCTCGTGCGGAACAGGATTTCCCCCATCCAGACGAAAAGCGGCAGCGCGGCGAGCGTCCATGTCGCGGTCGAGCCCCAGACCGTGGTGGCCATGATGAGGCCGGGCGGCGCGCTCGAGCTCAAGGTGATGCTGACGAGGCCGACCGCGGACAGCGCCATCGCCACCCATAGCCCGCCGGCCAGGAATACGAACAGGATACCGGTGAGGATGAGTGCTTGCGTCAGAAGATCCATGATGCCCAGCCCTAAGTCAGATCCGCCGAAGCGTCGTCGCGTTTTTCCAGCACCACGTCCTGACTGTCGTCGAAAGACGGTGTCCCGCCGAACAGGATGTTGAAGAACTCGTCCACCAACGCGACAGCCAGAACGATCAGACCGACCAGCATTGCCGATTGTGGGATGGCGAGCGGAATGGCCAGCAAGCCGTCCGACACCTCACTGAACTTTATCGAATCCTGCACCAGCTTCCAGGTGTACCATGCGAAATAGCCGATCAACGCGGTCGCCACGGCGACACTAAGAAGGTCGGCAAGGTGGCGCAGGCGCGGCGGCAGATAATGCAACACGACCGACACACGAATATGGCTTCCGGCGCGGAATGAATAGGCCAGCGCCAGGAAGGTCGTTGCGGCGAGCAGGAACGCGGCCGCTTCGTTGACGCCGGGAACCAGGACGCCGAAAAGCCGCCCGACGATTTGTGCCAGAATCAGGACAGCGATCATCGCAAGGGCGACCGCCGCCACGACACCACAGAACTTGTAGACGAAATCAAGCGCGATGCGGACTCGGCGCATTGTTCCCGGCTTCCTTTTACTGAAAAAGAGGGGTTACTGGGCAAAAGGAACCGCGGCGCGCCGGAACAACCGGCGCGCCGCGGCTGCCGATCACTTACATCGCGTTGTAGGCGCCGACGATTTCCTGACCCCGTTCGCCGGCCTTATCCAGCCATTCCCCGGTCATCGTCTTGCCGATCGCACCGAATTCGGTCTTCAGCTGATCGCCCGGCGCTTCGACGTTCATACCGTTCTTCGCCAGCGTGGCGGCGGCTTCATCGCCGGCCTTCCGCGCTGTTTCCCAGCCGCGCTTTTCCGCATTCATCGCCGCGGTCAAAACGGCTTGCTGCTGCGCCTCAGGCAAGGCATCGAAAGCGTCCTTGTTCACGAAGACGGCATTCTTCGGATGCATGGCGTCCGTCGTGTAGAAGTAATCCAGGAAATCCCAGGACTGAACATCGACACCAGTGGTCGCCGAGGTCAGCATGGCGCTGACCACCCCCGTCGAGAAGGCTTGCGGGACTTCGGCGTACTGCACCGTGGTCGGGGTCGCGCCCATCAGTTCAGCCAAGCGCGACGTCGCGGCGTTATACGCGCGGAACTTCACGCCTGCCATATCGCCCATCGAGCTTACGGCGGTTTTGCTGTAGAGGCCCTGGCCCGGCCAAGCGACGGTGTAGAGCAGCATCAGCCCTTCTTCCGCGAGCACTTCTTCAAGCACCGGCTTCTGCGCTTGATAAAGTTTCCAGGCATTGTCGAACCCGGCAGCCAGGAAGGGAATGCCGTCGGCCTCGAACACCGCGTTTTCGTTCCCGTAAGCCGAAAGCAGAATTTCGCCGATTTGCGCTTGCTGCGTCCGGACGGCGCGCTTGATTTCCGGCATTTTGAACAGCGATGCACCGCTATGGACCGTGATGGTCAGGCCACCGTCAGTCAGATCGGCAACCTCCTTGGCGAAGGCTTGGACATTCTGGGTGTGATAGTTGCCTTCCGGATACGGCGTGGGCATGTCCCAATTTTCGGCGTTGGCTGACGGTGCCCAGGCAGCAAAGGCCAGGGCCGCGGACATCACAGAGGCTGTAAGAAGTTTTTTCATAGTTCGATCTCCCAAGTGAAAAGCACTCGTTCCGCCGTCCCCCCAGTTCTGGTGCGTGTCATTCGCGGACTTTCTTCGGCGGAAGTCTGGATGAAATCCTAGACTGTGATAGGGACGTGGCAACCGGAAAAGCTCATCAGGATACTGGAGTTGCCGCGACGAAGCGGCAGGGAGGCAGTCTTCACAGCTTTAATTCCACACAGGAAATGACATCCGACACCAGAAACCTGTCCCGGATATCGCCGACCGGCACCGGCAGCGCTTCTGCGGGGCTTAATTCCGAAGACCATTTTCGCCACAATCCTGGACAAGCCGTCCAATCCTTCCTAAGCAGCCGGATGGGCGAAAACGGCCCGCCGTGGTTTACCGTTGTTGAATGTGGGACAGGTATAGTCATGACCGGCGAAAAACAGACACCGACCGCCATCGTCCTCGGCGCAGGCATGGTCGGCATTTCCTGCGCCATCCATCTGCGTAAACGCGGCTGGGACGTCACCTTGCTGGAGAAGACGAAACCGGGCGCCGAAACATCCTACGGAAATGCGGGCGTGATCAGCCGCGGGTCGGTCCTGCCGATGAGTTATCCGGGCATGGTTTTCGACATCCCCAAGATCCTGACGGGCGGCACAAACGCGGTCCGCTTCGACCTCTCCGCGCTGGCCCGCGTTTTCCGCTGGGCGCCTTCCTTCCTGATGAACGGCACGAAAGCCCGAAACCGTGAACTGTCGATCGGCTTGAGCGCGCTGGTCGCCCATTGCGTTCAGGAGCACGAGGCCCTGATGGAAGAAGCCGGCGCCACCAGCCATTTGGCCAAACGCGGATGGATCAAGGTCTACCGCAGCGAGGCAAGCTTCGAGAAGACGGCCTTCGAGCGTGAAATGCTGGACCATTACGGGGTCCGCTATGCGGTGCTGGAACCGAAGGACCTGGCGGAACTGGAACCGAATCTGGAGCCGATCTATGCGAAGGGCCTTCATATTCTGGATACGGCCAGCGTCGACGACCCCGGCGCATTATGCGCCGCCTATGCGGCGTTGTTCGAGAAGCTGGGCGGCAAGATAGAGATCGGCGCGGCGAAAACCGTCGGCGAAGCCGAGGACAGCGCGACAGTCCAACTGGACGACGGCAGGGCGCTGGCCGCCGAACATATCGTCGTGGCGCTGGGGCCCTGGTCGGGCGGTCTGCTTGAAACCGCCGGCGTCAAATTACCGGCCTTCGAGGAGCGCGGCTATCACCGGCACTACCGGGCCGAAGGCAATGCCACGCTGAACCGTCCGATCAACGATGTGGACGGGTCTTTCGTGATTGCGCCGATGGCGGCGGGAATTCGCCTTACCTGCGGTGTCGAGATCGCGTCTTTCGATCACCCCAAGACGCCGAAGCAGTTGGAAGCCGTGTTGCCGAAGGCGCGGCAGGCCTTCCCCTTGGGCGAGACGACGGAAGACGAACCCTGGTTGGGCCGCCGGCCGAGTCTGCCGGACAGCCTTCCCGCGATTGGTAAGGCACCCCGGCATGACAGGGTCTGGACCTGTTTCGGTCACCACCATATTGGCCTGACGACAGGGCCGATCAGCGGAAGACTGTTGGCCGAGATGATGTCCGGCGAAGAGACGATCATCGACCCCGCCCCCTATAATCCGTCCCGTTTCGCCTAGCCAAGGCTTATTCCCCGGGCCCTGCGCAAGGCCGCGACGCGAAATCGCGGCATCGTTGTCGCACAGGTGCAAGCCGCGAAAGCCTGGAAATTCCACAACGCAATGTACGGTCAGTTTTGCGACGGCTGTTCGAGGCAAGGGTCGGCGGGTTCGATCGAGGCGGCACAGAGTTTCAAGAAACTCTTCTTAGACGGAGACAATGGTCATGGCGCAGTTTCAAAAGAGCGCGGATGTCGTAATCATCGGCCTGGGCGGCATCGTCGGGGCATCGGTGGTCCACCACCTGATCGAACGGGGTTGGGACAATATCATCGGCATCGACAAGTCGGGCATCCCGACGGATATCGGTTCGACCGGTCATGCGTCCGACTTCTGCTTCAATACGATGCACGATCAGATGACGATCTTCACGACCAAGTACTCGATCGACTTTTTCGAGAAACGCGGCCGTTACGCGCGGATCGGCGGCATCGAAGTGGCCCGCAAGGGCGACGACGAACGGATGCTGGAATTGGAGCGCCGCGTCACCTCAGGACGCGCCTTCGGCAGCCGGGTCGAGATGATCACCGCAAAGAAGGTGAAGGAACTGATGCCCTTGGTCGAGGAAGACCAGATCCAGGGCGCCCTTTGGGACCCTGACGCCGGGCTGGTCATCCCCCGGTCCCAGGTCGTCGCCGGGGAAATGATCCGCGACGCCGAGGAAACGGGCAAGTTGGAAATCATGCCGAACACACCGTGTACCGGCTTGGACATCGCCGACGGCCGGATCAAAGGCGTGCATACCCCGCGCGGCTATATCGCAACCTCCAAAGTGGTCGTATGCGCCGGACTGTGGGGCCGCCTTATCGCCGAAATGGCGGGCGAGGATCTGCCGGTCATGCCGGTCGACCATCCGCTTACCTTCTTCGGGCCCTACAACCATTTCGAAGGCACCGGCAAGGAAATTGGCTTCCCGCTGCTGCGCGACCAGGGAAACTCCGCCTATCTGCGCGACACCGGCGACCCGAAGAGCACCGAGGGCGGTCAGATCGAATGGGGTTACTATGAGGAAAAGGAGCCCCGCCTGGTCCATCCGCGCGACCTGCTGGAAAAGGAACAAGCCCGGCTTTCCCCGTCACAGCGCGACCTGGATATGGAGCAGATCATCGAACCGCTTGAGCGCGCGATGGAATTGACCCCGATCCTGGGGGAACTCGGCTACAACGAGAAACATTCCTTCAACGGGCTGCTGCAGGTAACCGCTGACGGCGGCCCGTCCATCGGCGAGTCGCCCGATGTGCGTGGGTTGTGGTACGGCGTTTCCGTCTGGGTCAAGGACGGGCCCGGCACCGGCAAGATCATTGCCGACTGGATGACCGACGGGCGCACCCATATCGACCATGCCAGCATCGATTATGCGCGTTACTACCCGATTCAGAAGTCTGAAAAATTCATCCAGGACCGCTGTTTCGAATCCGCTTTCAAGATCTACAATCCGCCGGTCCATAACCGTGAGCCCTATTCCAAGGGCCGCAATCTGCGCTCTGCCCCCTACTATCTGCGGGAAAAGGAGCTGGGCGGGCATTTCATGGAAATCGCCGGTTGGGAACGCGCCCATGGCTATGCCAGCAACGAACCGCTGTTGGAGAAATATGCTGACCGTGTGCCGGAACGCCTGCACGAATGGGACAACCGGCATTTCTGGCGCGTCTCGAACGCAGAACATCTGGAGCTTTCCGAAAATGTGGGCATGGTCAACCTGTCCCACTTCGCGATCTACGACATCACCGGCCGCGACGCGGCGACGCTGATGGAGTATGTCTCCTCTTCCAAGGTCGCCGGCGATACGGCCATCGGCAAAGGCGTTTACACCAACTTCCTGGACGACCAGGGCGGGGTGATGGCCGACCTGACGCTGCTGCGCCTGGGTGAGAACCGCTTCCAGATGATCGATGGCGGCGACGCGGGCAACCGGGACGCCACCTATCTGCGCCGCATGACGCAGGACAAGGGCTGGGACGTGTTCGTCGAGGACCGTACCGACCACTATGGCTGTATCGGCGTCTGGGGACCCAATGCCCGCGAGACCTTGAAGAAGCTGGCCGACGACCCGGCCGGCTTGGACCCGGAAAACTTCGCTTTCGGCGCCTGCAAGGACTTCACCCTGCGCGGCGTGCCGGTCAAAGGCTTCCGCATTTCATATGTCGGCGAGCAGGGCTGGGAGCTTCACTTCTCCATGTCTTACGGCCTTGCGCTTTGGGATATGTTCCGCGAGGTCGGCATCACACCGGTCGGCGTCGAGACCTATGCCAACAGCCGCCGCCTGGAAAAGAGCCTGCGCCTGCAGAACGCGGACCTGCTGACCGAGTACAATCTGCTGGAAGCCGGACTTGCCCGCCCGAAGGTCAAGGCCGCCGATTTCCGCGGCAAGGAAGCAAACCTCAAGCAGCGTGACTTGCCCCATCAGGCGGCCATGCTGTGTACCCTGACGGTGACCGACAATGTCGACCAGGACGGCGTCGCCCGGTTCATGATGGGTAATTGCCCGATCGTCGACCCGAAGACCAATGAGGTTCTGATCGACGCACAAGGCCGCCGTTCCTACACAACCTCGCTCGCCTATGGCCCCAGCATCGGCAAGAATATCGCGCTGGGCTACCTGCCCCACGATTATTGCGAGGAAGGCCGTGCGTTGGAGATCGAATATTTCAACCAGAAATTCCCGGTTCAGGTCGACGCCGTCGGCATGAAGGCGCTCTACGACCCGACCAATGCGCGCATGAAGTCGTAAACAACGGCGCGGATCGCCGCGGACACAGCCGCCGGGACCATCAGGTTCCGGCGGTTTTATTTTGACCCGCTGGAAAATCTACCGCGATGTTGCGGCCCTGGGGACCACGGTACATTCTGCGGCCAACCGAAATAGGGGCCGACAAGCAGGCCTGACGTCATCTGCCGGGGGACCGATACCGATGTGCGAAAACGATTTGAAGAACGACTACCCATCCTGGGTCACGGAGAAACTGCGCTACAACGACACGGACCGGCAGGGCCATGTGAACAACGCCGTCTTCGCAACGATGCTCGAGGCCGGCCGCGTCAGCTTTCTCTACAACCCCGATAACCCGATCGTCGAACCCGGCGGTTCCTTTGTCATCGCGCGCCTTGAATTGGACTTCAAGAACGAGATGAACTGGCCCGGAAATGTCGACGTCGGCACCCGGGTCAAAAAGGTCGGATCGAGTTCCTGTGTGCTGGAGCAGGTCATCGTGCAGGGCGATACGGTCGCCGGCCACGCCGTGACCATCATGGTCCAGATGGATGACGAGACGCGAAAATCGAAACCATTGTCGGAAGCCATGAAGGCACGGCTGGAGGCGTTGAAGCAGCCTGAGTGATCCTATCGGCACGCCTGTGAAGTCAACCATTGTTGACATTGCATGGAAGATGCGCGGCCCTCCTGCTTTCGGGCTAATGATGTCAACGCCAGTTCACCATGCGGATAGGTCTGTTTGCGTTCGGGCTTCGGAAACGTGCTACCGAAACATCTCTAGGGGTTGTGCTGGATGGGGTCTCCGGTACGGCCGGCGGTTTGGGGGGAATTCTGGGGCCCCCAAGCCCAACGGGTACACCTTTGTACCGGTGTCGCAGGCAGCGGCCGTCGCCCAAGTGGCGATGGCCGCGCCAGCGGGCCAGATCAGCAAAAAATTGATAAGAACCTTCGAGGCAGTTGTTAGGTGGCGTCCGCTGCTGTTTGCGCCGCGGGCTCAACCGTTTGCACGGTCCGTTTGCCGTCCTTGTCGGTCGCGTGGAACTTGAACCGCCGCCCCTTGAAGACGGTATTCCGCATATCCTCAATCATCGCGGCGGCTTTTCCCCGCGGTGCAATCACGTCGATGATCCAAAGATTTTCGCCGCTGGTCCAATCGGCCGGGGCGAGGCGGGAGGCGCCGGATTCGACACGTTTTTCGACTTCATCCGACAAGGACGCCCACAACACACATCCGGCGGGACCGCCCTTTTCATCACGGTACATCCGAAACCGTGACCGGGCGACGGGCGCAAAGATCAGCCATTCCGCGTCCGACATGAAAAAATGCCGGTGGCTCGCAGTCTGGGTCATCAGCCACAAAATTTCCGAGGCCGCCTGCCCCAGCGTCAATGATCGCTGGCCGGTCCCGCTTCCGGCAGCATCCGGATCAATCTGCAGCGCGCCTTCACTCTCTGAATCGGACATTTCGATAACCGCCTAAATCATTGCGAACTGGGCCGGAAGGGAACGGCGAGAACCGTATCACAGTTCCCACACGGGGCAAATCACGGCGGGAATTCGTCCGGTGACTAACCCGGTTTCCGCGCTCCGATCAGGAATTCCACATTGCCTTGCGGGCCGGTAATGGGGCTTTCGACGATGCCCTCGACCTGCCAACCGGCTTCGCCGGCCAGCCAGGCCGCGACTTCGTCACAGACCCGCGCATGCAGGTCGGAATCGCGCACCACGCCGCCCTTGCCGACCTCACCCTTGCCGACCTGAAACTGAGGTTTGATCAGGGCGACCAGCCATGCGCCGGGCCTCGCCAAACTCAGCGCCGCCGGCAAAACCTTCTCCAACCCGATGAAGCTGGCGTCGCAAACGACGATGTCGATCGTGTCCGGCACCAGTTCCGGCGTCAGGTGCCGGGCATTCGTCGCCTCCAGAACCACCACCCGTTCATCGGTGCGCAATTTCCAGTGCAATTGTCCGCGGCCGACATCGACCGCATAGACGCGCGCGGCGCCGTTTTGCAGAAGAACATCCGTGAAACCGCCGGTCGAGGCGCCGACATCCAGGGCAACCATCCCCGCCGGATCGATGGCGAAGGCCTTCAACCCCTTCTCCAGTTTCAGGCCGCCTCGGCTGACCCAGGGGTGATCCTGGCCGCGAACCTCCAGCGGTGTTTCCTCCGTAATCTGCTGTCCCGGTTTTTCGATCCTCTTTTCCTCGGAAAAGACGACCCCGGCCATGATCAAGGCCTGGGCCTTCGACCGTGTTTCGACCAAACCGCGATCGACCAGCGCCTGGTCCGCGCGGATTTTCTTTGCCCGTCCCTTACCGTCAGCAGCCATGATGCCTCACCCCTGGTCCGGCATCGGTTTGCGGCCCGGTTTGCTCACCACATAGGCGGCGACCGACACCAGGACCGCGCCGGTCACGGCCAGCAGCCAGGGCGGCATGTCGCGGAACAGGGCCATATACAGGAAACTCGCCGTCATCGCCAAGACGGCACAGATCTTTGCCCAAACGGGGATGACGCGATGGGACTCCCAATCGCGCAGCAACGTGCCGAACCTTGGATGATCATAGAGCCAGTCATGGAGCCGTTGGCTGGACCGCGCGAAACCCCAGGCGGCGACGATCAGGAACGGCGTCGTCGGCAGAAGCGGCAGGAACACGCCCATAAGCCCCAGTCCAAGCGCGGTAAGACCCAGGCACAAAAACATCGCACGATGCGTGACCTTGGGATGAACCTTGGATGGCGGACGGGTATCGGGCATGGCGGTCGGCACCGTCGCCGCCGCGCTAAGCACGGACCGGCGTTTCCACTTCGCTATCGCCGCCCAGCGCCGCCAAAGCCGTGGCGACGATATGCGGCGCGGTCAAACCCGCCTGTTCGTATTGCACCTCGGGCTTGTCCTGGTCCAGGAAGGCGTCCGGCATGAACATCGGCCGCACCTTGACCTGCTGGGTCAGGTCTTCGCGCGCCAGAAGGTCCAGGACCTGGGTCGCGAAGCCGCCGATGGACCCTTCCTCGATCGTGATCAGCACGTCGTGTCCGCGCGCCAATCTGCGAACCAGGTCGGCATCGACGGGTTTGGCGAAACGCGCATCGGCAACCGTGGTGGAATAGCCTTTAGCCTGAAGCAGGTCGGCGGCATGCAGGGATTCCTGCAACCGCGCGCCCAACGACAGAATGGCGACCGTCTTGCCGTCGCGCAGCACACGGCCCTTGCCGATTTCCAGCACTTCAGGCTGTTCGGGCATGTCGACGCCGACCCCCTCGCCCCGCGGATACCGGAAAGCAGACGGGCGGTCGTCGATCGACGCGGCGGTTGCGACCATATGGACAAGTTCCGCCTCGTCAGAGGCTGCCATGACGACGAAGTCCGGCAGGCTGGCGAGATAGGCGATATCGAAGGCGCCGCAATGCGTTTGGCCATCCGCACCGACATATCCGGCACGGTCGATCGCGAAGCGGACCGGCAGTTTCTGGATGGCGACGTCATGCACAACCTGGTCGTAGCCGCGCTGCAGGAAGGTGGAATAGATCGCCGCGAAAGGTTTGTAGCCTTCCGTCGCCAAACCGGCGCAGAAGGTCACCGCATGCTGTTCCGCGATGCCGACATCGAAGCTGCGGTCGGGATGCTTTTCCTGAAAAATATTCACCCCGGTCCCGTCCGGCATGGCGGCGGTAACGGCGACGATCTTGTCGTCCTCATCCGCCAGCTTCGTCAGGGTCTGGCCGAAGACCTTGGTGTAGCTGGGCGCATTCGGCTTCGCCTTCACCTGGGTTCCGGTGACAATGTCGAACTTCGACACGCCGTGATATTTATCCGCCGACTCCTCGGCCGGGGCATAGCCTTTGCCCTTTTGCGTGACCACATGGATCAGCACCGGCCCGGCGCCTTCGGCGTCGCGGACATTCTTCAGGACCGGCAGCAGGTGATCAAGGTTGTGGCCGTCGATCGGGCCGACATAGTAGAAGCCCATTTCCTCGAACAAGGTCCCGCCGGTGACGAAACCGCGGGCGAATTCCTCGGCCCGTTCGGCCGCTTTCTCCAACTGTTTCGGGAAACGCTCGGCGATGTGTTTGCCGAGGCTTCGCAGCGACATATAGGATTTCGACGACAACAGCCGGGAAAGATAGGCGCTCATCGCGCCGACGGGCGGGGCGATGGACATGTCGTTGTCGTTCAGGATCACGATAAGCCGGGAATTCATCGAACCGGCATTGTTCAGCGCTTCGAAGGCCATGCCGGCGCTCATCGCGCCGTCACCGATCACGGCAATGACCGAATTGTCCTTTTCACCCAGGTCGCGCGCGACCGCCATGCCGAGACCGGCGGAAATGGAGGTCGAGGAATGCGCGGTGCCGAACGGGTCGTAGATGCTTTCCGACCGCTTCGTGAAGCCGGACAATCCGTTGCCCTGGCGCAGGGTCCGGATGCGGTCGCGGCGTTCGGTAAGGATCTTGTGCGGATAGCACTGATGACCGACATCCCAGATCAATCGGTCCGCCGGGGTATCGAAAATGTAGTGCAGGGCCACGGTCAGTTCGATGACGCCAAGCCCGGCCCCAAGATGGCCGCCGGTCTGACTGACGGCGCTGATGGTCTCCGTGCGCAATTCGTCCGCCAGCTGCCGCAACTCGCTTTCGGCCAACTTGCGCAGCGCGGCCGGTGAATTGACCTTGTCCAGCAGGGGGGTCGACGTGTTCACCGTGAAACTCCAGACCTTATTGATTCCAAGAACAAAATTACGCGCACCGTAACCCTGGCCGGTCAAAACGGCCATGTCTGCGCAGGCCGAAATACCCTGACCGTTAGCGCCGACGCTCCACGACGAATTTGGCCGCGGACCTTAGAAGATCGGCTTTATCGTCGAAAATGGCAAGATGTTCAATAGCTTGGTCGGTCAGCAATGCTGCCTGATCGCGCGCCCGCTCGGGCCCAAGGATGGAGACGAATGTGGCCTTTCCGTGCTCTGCATCCTTGCCTACCGCCTTGCCCGCTTCCTCCTCGGAGCCTTCCACGTCCAGAAGGTCGTCGGTGATTTGGAACGCGAGGCCCAAATCGTGCGCATATCCCCGCAAGGCCTCACGCGCCTTGGAAGGCGCATTCCCCAGAACCGCGCCGGCGATACAAGCGAATTCGATCAACGCCCCTGTCTTCAGGCGCTGCAGGCGCGTAATCGACCCGATGTCGAGATCCGTTCCCGACGCGCTGAGGTCGATCATCTGGCCGCCGACCATGCCGTGCCCGCCCGCGGCTTTGGCCAGGCGCGCGACAAGGTCCGCCCGGATCGCCGGATTGCCATGCGTCTCGGGATTGGCCAGCACCCCGAATGCCAAGGTCAGCAGGGCATCGCCCGCCAGGATCGCCGTCGCCTCATCGAATTCCTTGTGCGTGGTCGGTTTGCCGCGGCGCAGATCGTCGTCGTCCATCGCGGGTAGATCGTCGTGCACCAGGGAATAGCAATGCACCAGTTCGATCGTCGCGGCCGCCCGCAAGGCGGATCTTTCGGAGACGCCGAACAGCCGGGACGTCTGCAGGGTCAGGAACGGACGCAGCCGCTTTCCCCCGCCCAGAACGCTGTACCGCATTGCGTCGATCAATCGCTGCTCAGGGGCGATATCGGTCGTCAAAATTCGGTCCAGTTCCGCTTCCACGCGGTCCGCGGCGCCGCGCAAGGCGAGTTCAAAATCTTCCATCACATCACATTCCAAAGAAAGGCCAAGACGGGGCCGGGCAAGAAGGCCGACAGGCGGAAAGGTCTGTACCAGGGCCGGGTGAGATTTATTCCATATCAGCCGATTCGGCTGTGACGGATCCGTCGGCCGAAACGGTGATCTTGTCGACGCGCGCTTTGGCTTCGTCGAGCTTCTTCTGACAATGGCGCTTCAACAAGGCGCCGCGCTCATAGGCTTCGATGGCGCCGTCCAAACTGGCGTCGCCTTCCTCGAGCTTCCGGACAAGGCCCTCCAACTCGGATAGAGCCTTTTCGAAACTAAGCTTCGGGATATCGCTATTGTCGGGCATTAGCCCCCCTTCCCGTCTTAAGTCAGCCATCTGCGCCACACGAATGACCGGCACCCAATTACCGGCACCCAATCACCGGCCCCCCGACTACTGGCTTGGGGGCGCAATTGTCGGAAGCTGCGGTTATAGTCCGGCGATGCCGTCCGGCGCAATGTTCGTCCCCAACGCGCGGGCAGAACGTGCCCGCCTGTGGAATTAAAGATATCCGTTCTTGCCCCCGGCGTGGGTTTGGGTTGAAACTCGGCGCCATGACCACAGCACTCTTCTGGCATCCGTCCTGCCGCGAACACAATATGGGGGCCGGCCATCCCGAACAGCCGGCACGGCTGGATTCCGTCCTTGTCGCCTTGGAGGCGGATGCGTTCGAGGATTTGGAACGCGTCGAGGCGCCGCGGGCAACGCGCGAGCAGATCCTGCGATGCCATCCCGCATCCCATGTGGACGACATTCTTGGATCGGTTCCGGAAAACGGCATCGTACAGATTGATGCCGATACCTCGCTTTCGCCGGGATCGGGCGAGGCCTCCCTGCGCGCGGCCGGGGCCGCCGTCGCGGCGGTCGACGCGGTGATGACCGGCAAATACCGGAATGCGTTTTGCGCCGTGCGCCCGCCCGGGCATCATGCGGAACCACAGCACGCGATGGGCTTCTGCCTGTTCAACAATATAGCCATCGGGGCCGAGCACGCGGTCGCCGCCCACAAGGCGGAGCGGGTCGCCGTCGTCGACTTCGACGTCCACCACGGCAACGGGACGCAGGCGATGTTCGCCCGCAAACCGAATATGTTCTTCGCCTCATCGCATCAAATGCCGCTTTATCCGGGTACGGGGCAGGAATCGGAGCGCGGCGTGGCGGGCAATATCGTCAACGTTGCCTTGCCGCCGAATGCGGGCGGGGAGGAATTCCGCATAGCGTTCGAGGTCCGCATTCTTCCCGCGCTTCGGGACTTCAAACCGAACCTGCTGATGATTTCCGCCGGTTTCGACGCGCATCGCGACGATCCCCTGGCAAATCTGAACCTGGTGGAAGACGATTACCACTGGGCGACGTCGGAGCTTGCGGCGCTGGCCGATGAACTCTGTGACGGCCGTATCGTTTCCACCTTGGAAGGCGGGTACGATCTGGGCGCGTTGGGCCGTTCGGCGGCGGCGCATGTCCGGGCTTTGATGGAAGCCTGACCGCGGCGGATGCGGCGCGCCCGCCCCCTGCATCGTCGATGATGCCCCAGGGAATTTCTTCCCTGCCTTTGACCCCGATTTCCGCTACCCTATTTCAGTTTTCTGGGTAACGGCCTGGATGGACGCGGCCGGGAATGACGGTGGTGCGGGAAAGTTGCGGATTTGCTTGAAGATCGGTGATATCCGTTTTGGCGGCAAAACCGAATGCGGCGGCTTCTCGTAATAGGACGCATCGGCGGTCGCGAATGGAATACCGGGAGATCACATGAACCGCACAGTGAAAACAGCCCTGGGGCTTGTTCTGGGCTTTACGGCCCTTTTTGCATCCATGGCCCCTGCCCAGGCGCAGGGCGGTCCGTCGACGGTCTTCGTGGACCCGGTGATCGATGAGCCGCTGACCCAGACCTCTCCCGTTCTGGGCCGGTTGGTTGCGCGTCAGCGCGGCGTCGTCGCCGCCTTGACCCGCGGCCCGGTCAGCGAAGTGACCGTCGATGCCGGCGACAGGGTCGCGGCGGGTGACGTCATCCTGCAGATCGCGATGGACCGCATCAGCCAGACACGCAACCTTGCCGCCGCCCAAGTCCAACTGGCCCGTGCGCAGGTTACCACCGCCAAGGCGGAACTGGACCTGGCCAATCAGGAACTCGTCCGCCTGGAACGCCTTCGTCAATCCTCCGCGTTTTCGCCGGCCCGTTACGACGACCAGGCAAACGCGGTGCAGACCAAGATCAGTGAAGTCGACGAAGCGGAAGCCGCCGTGGCCGCCGCGATCGCCGATCTGCGCATTGCCGAGATCGACGTGCGGCTCGCCGAGGTGCGCGCGCCCTATGACGGCGTCATCATCGAACGGCATACGCAGCGGGGTGCCTATTTGAACGTCGGCGATCCCGTCGTCACCATGATCAACGATCAGGATCTGGAAGTCGCGGCGGAAGTTCCGTCGAACCGAATTGGCGGTCTGCTTCCAGGCCGGTCCGTTCGGGTTTCATTCGGGCAGGGCCATACGGTCGATGCCTTCGTTCGCGCGGTGATTCCGGAGGAAAACGGCCTGACCCGCACCCGGGCCGTCCGTTTTACGCCGGCGCTCGACGAATTGCTGGGGAAGAGCGATGTGCCCCTTGCCGCCAATCAGACGGTTACGGTGGATGTCCCCGTCGGCACGGTCCGGGATGTCATTTCCGTCCACAAGGACGCCGTCATTCCGCGTGGCGACGGCAATATCGTTTTCGTCGTCGAAGACGGCAAGGCACAGCCCCGGCCCGTTAAATTGGACGGCGCCGTCGGCAACCGCTTCATCGTATTGGACGGGCTGAAGGTTGGCGACATGACCATCATCCGCGGCAATGAACGTTTGCGGCCCGGACAGGACGTTACCGTCGGCACCGCCCAGGCAAACGGAAAAGCGAGCTGACACCCGACCGCTGCGGCGGCAAAAAACAAGGCACGGCCATGGACCTCATCCGAATCTCCATTGAACGGCCCGTCGCGATCATCGCGGCCGTCCTGATGGCTGTGATGTTCGGGATCGTCGCCGCCAACACGATCCCCATCCAACTCGCGCCGGATGTCCGCAATCCGGTCATCAGCATACGCACCTATTGGTTCGGCGCGGCCCCCGCGGAAATCGAGCGGGAAGTGCTGAACGAACAGGAGGAAGTCCTCCAAGGCCTGGAAGGCCTGGACAGGATGACCAGCGAGGTTCGAGACGGCCGGGCGGACATTACGCTGGAATTCGCCGTCGGCACCGATATGAGCCGCGCGCTGCTTCTGACCGCCAACCAGTTGGACCGCGTACCGGGCTATCCGGAGGAAGTGGACGAACCGGTGTTGAGCACGTCGGGCAGCGACGACAACCCGATCGCCTGGTTCCGGGTCATTCCCGCCCCCGGCAACGACAAAGACATCCACACCTATGGCGATTTCATCGAAGACGTGATCAAGGACCGTCTGGAACGTGTACCGGGCGTTGCGGACGTGAATTTCTTCGGCGGCGGCCCCAGGGAAATGCATATCGTCGTCGACCCGGAATACATGGCCCAATACGGGCTGACGGTATCCGATGTCGTGACCACCCTGCAGCGCGCGAATGCGTCGGTTTCCGGCGGCGATGTCGAGGAAGGCAAGCGGCGTTATGTCGTCCGGACCGACAATGATTTCTCCACCCCGGAAGATGTCGCGAAGGTCGTCCTGCGCAGTTGGAGCAATGCGGAGACCGGTCGCGTCAGCCGTGTCACCGTCGGCGACATCGCCCAAGTCGAATTCGGGTATCGAAAGGCCACGGCCACCATTCGCGCGAACGGCGAATACGCCATTGCCATGAACGCCACCCGTGAGACCGGCGCGAACGTCATCGAGACGATGAAAGGCATCCAGGCCGCCGTCGCGGATTTGAACGACTATGCCCTGCCAAACCAAAAGCTGGAGATGTATCAGGTCTATGACGAAACGGTCTATATCAACTCGGCCATCGACCTCGTAACCCAGAATATCTGGGTTGGCGGCTTGCTGGCCGCGGCGATCCTGATGATTTTCCTGCGATCGGTCCGCGCCACCCTCGTCATCGCCTTGGCCATTCCCGTCTCCGTTATCGCTTCCTTCGTCGCGATGGCCGCGCTCGGCCGGTCGCTCAACGTGGTCAGCCTCGCCGGGATCGCCTTTGCCGTCGGCATGGTCGTCGATGCCGCCATCGTCGTGTTGGAAAATATCTACCGGTTGCGGCAATCCGGCATGCCTGCATCGGAAGCGGCCTATAAGGGCGCGCAACAGGTCTGGGGCGCCATTTTCGTATCCGCGCTGACGACCGTCATGGTGTTCATTCCGATCCTGACGATGGAACAGGAAATCGGACAGTTGTTCCGTGACATCGCCGTCGCGATCTCGGTTTCGGTCATGCTGTCGCTGCTTGTTTCGGTCACGGTCATACCGGCGCTTTCCAACAGATTGCTCGGCGGGCAGATGTCCGGAAAGGGCAAGAAGGTCGCCGACCTGCCGGTCTTCAACGTCATCGCCTGGCTGTTCAGCCACACGCTGGGCCCGCTTCTGGATGGGTTCGCCAAGGGATTTGCCGCCGCGACCGTTGGTCTGACAAAAGCGGTGGTCGCCAGCCGGAAGCTGGCCTTCGTTCTGGTCGTCGGGATCACCGCAGGCGCCGGGGCCGTATCCTGGGCGTTCCTGCCGGACCTGGACTATCTTCCCGACGGCAACCGCAACCTGATGTTCGGTTTCGTTCTTCCGCCGCCGGGCTACAACCTGGAAACGATGCGGGGCATCGGCCAGGCCGTCGAAGACAGCGTCAGCCCCTTGTTTCCCGGTAAATCCGGACCGGAAGCGAATACCGACGGATTGCCGAAGATAGAAAACTTCTTCTTCGTTGCCACGGAGAGCCGGACTTTCGTGGGCGCCAGCACCATCGATCCGACCGAAGTGTCGAAACTGAAGGGCGTTTTGTCGACCGCCGTCGATCAGGAACCCGGCACGTTGAGCTTTTTCCGTCAGGCCTCACTCTTCGGGCGGGGCGTCGGCGGGTCCCGGTCGGTCGATATCGATATATCCGGGCCGGATCTGCCGCAGATCATCGACACCGCGCAGCGGACCTTCGGTCTTATCGCCAAAGCATTTCCGTTCAGCGAGGGAAACCAGGTGCGCCCGATCCCGGGCCTCACCTTGGGCGCGCCGGAAGTGCGTGTCATTCCCGACCCCGTCGCTTTGTCCGATAACGGCCTGACGGCGACGGAGCTGGGCCTGACCATCGACACTTTTAACGACGGCCTTCGCGTCGACGAAATCACTGTCGGCAGCGACCTGATGGACCTGATGCTGAAGGGACCGGAAATCAATGTGACGGAAACGCAGGGCATCGGAGATCTGCCCGTGGTGACCCGGTCCGGGACGATCGTGCCCGTCTCGTCCTTGGCGACCATCTCGGTAACGGCCGGTCCGACGCAGATCCGTCATGTGGAAAGCCGCCGGACCGTCACCTTGCAGGTCAGTCCCAGGAACGAGATCGCGCTGGGCGGTGCATTGGAGACATTGCGGACGGAAGTCGTCGCCCCGCTGCGGGAACAAGGCTTGCCCGCGGGTGTTTCCATCCGTCTTTCCGGTACCGCCGACAAACTATCCGAAGCGGTCGAGATCATGCGCCTGGACCTTGTCCTGGCCCTGGTCATCGTCTTCCTGGTGATGGCTGTCCTGTTCGAGAGCTTCCTGTATCCGATGGTCATTGTCTTTTCGGTGCCACTGGCGACCGCCGGCGGTCTGATCGGGTTGAAGGTCCTGAACCTATTCACGTTCCAGGCTCTCGACACGCTGACGATGCTGGGTTTCGTCATTCTGATCGGGATCGTGGTCAACAATGCGATCCTGATCGTGCATCAGACGCTCTATCACATCCGACAAGAAGGGCTCACGCCCCAGAACGGCATTGTGGAAGCGACGCGGAACCGGATTCGGCCGATTTTCATGTCCACGCTCACCAGTGTGTTCGGCATGTTGCCGCTGGTGACATTCCCCGGGGCCGGGTCGGAGATTTACAAAGGCCTGGGTTCGGTCGTCGTCGGCGGACTTTCCCTATCAGCGGTGGTGACATTGGGTGTCGTGCCGCCCCTTTTGTCCCTGATATCCGGGGTCATGGGGACACCCGCCAAGACGGAGAATCCGGACCCGGCAGAGCATCGTAATCCTGCAATTTCTGATGAAATTTCCGCGGGCAAGATAGATCAACCGGCAGAGTAGTCAGTGGTGCGGTACCTTAATCCTGCGACGCACTAATATATATTCGTAATATTATAATGTTATCGTATTTTTAAAGCAGTGATTAATTTTTTTTAAATTTTTTTGCGAAGTCGCTGATTCCCTAGTACGAATTATAGACGGCACCGATTTGCACATTCCTATATCCAGCTGTTCACGAATCCGTGATATAGTGGTCTATAGGCAGAAGGAAATCGGGTCTGCCGTTTGGTGATAGGTCGCGTCAAGGTTGTCGCGACTTAGTGTAATTTGCGCTATTTCGATTTATGGCGAGGGGTCGCCTAGGCGCGGGAGGCATATATGTCAGATACGACTTTGTCGGCACATTTGGTCGATATTGTTACCTTGTTGAAAGCTATGGGGAACGAACGTCGGTTCGAAATTCTCCACTACCTCTCAGAAGAGGAAAAGGCTGTCGGAGAGCTGGAGGAACTGGTTGGCTTGAGCCAATCCGCGCTTTCCCAGCATCTGGCTCGTCTCAGAAGGGACGGGATGGTCAAGACACGGCGAGATGCTCAGAAGATCTATTACTCGCTCTCCGATCCACGTGTTTCACATTGGTTGACCTGTCTCGCTTCGATGCACGGCGTCGGAACGGATGGCGAAGATGTGGTCGTGGGTGGAGATTCCGTCACGGTTCTTCGTACCGCATAGACAATTTCCCAACCATGATCCGGATGCAGCGCTTTCGGATCATGGTTGGAAATCGTCTTTATTGCCGGATCTTGCCCACCTGTCGCGGGTGCGAGGCGTCCGGTTCATGGTTACAATCATGCGCATTTTGTTCTAAATCGCTCCGTTCTCGGTTGCGTGCGGCGATGGTATTCGCCAATCTGTTATCGGGCGGGTCGGAAGGTGGAATTGTTTGTGCGAGCAACGGCATAAGCCAATACCGTTGCTGACTTTTCACAAAAGCCGCCTCGCCGAGCCACATAACAGATGAGGCCCAAACGCCGGGTCAGCACCGTCACACCGGTGCCCTGAAGCGGCAAAGCCTCCAAGAGAGTGCGTATGGCAGGAAATCTCAATCACGACGATGTAGCACGCCTCATGTCGGATCCGTCGCCGGAAAACCGGGCTTCGACGGCTGAGAAGGTCGCGCAACAATTTGGCGACGGCACCCTATCGGAATCGGAAGGGAAACTCGCCGAAGAGATCTTCAACATCATGGTCAAGGATGCGGAAGAACGTGTCCGCGAGGCCCTGGCCAAGAACCTGCAATCCGCCCCGAATTTGCCGCATGATCTGGCTTCCAAACTTGCGAGCGACACCAGCGACAATGTGGCGCTGCCGATCATCCGCTATTCCGACGTTCTGACGGAAGACGATCTTTTGGAAATCGTGCGGACGCAGCCCGGCGCCCGTCAAGTGGCGGTTGCCGAGCGGCCCGCGGTGTCCGAATCCGTTTCCGAAGCCATTGTCGAACATGGAACCGAAGACGCCGTCGTCAGCCTTGTGTCGAACGAAGGCGCTGCGATTTCCGACGCGTCCCTGGAAAAAGTCGTCGAGAAACATGGCGAGATCGAACGGGTCCAGAAACCGCTGGTCCACCGCGAGCGTCTGCCGGTTTCAGTGGCGGAGAAGCTGGTCTCCAAGATCTCGGATGAGTTGAAGACCTATCTTGTCGCCAATCACGATCTGCCGGAGCAATTGGCCGCGGACCTGATCCTGCAAACCCGGGAGCGGGCAACGATCGGGTTGGTTTCCGACGGCGCAAGCGAAGAGGACCTTGTAGTCCTGGTCAAACAGATGCGCGACAAGGGACGGCTGACACCGTCGATCATCCTGCGCGCACTATGTGTCGGCGACATGCCGTTTTTCGAAACCGCGGTCTCTATCCTCGCCGACGTGCCGATCGGCAATGCACGGGTCCTGATCCATGACGAAGGCGACCTGGGGCTCCGCTCGCTTTATGACAAGGCGGGACTGCCGCGCGCGCTATACGTCGCATTCCGGTCCGCGGTCGACTTGAATATCGGCGCCGAGGCGGAACGCACCGACGATGATCCCGAACAGTTGATGCGCAAGATGCTGGAACGGGTTCTGACGGTTCCCGATGACGAGGCCGAGGTCTATGCCGATGCGGATGTCGAATATCTGCTGGCCAAGTTCAACAAAATCGAAAAGCGGCCCGGCCCAGCCTTCTAGGGCGCCCATTCAGTCGCAATTGGGCTAACCGTGGCCTAACCGTGGCCGATCTCCCGCGCCAAGGAGATCAGGTTCGGAATGATCCTGGTCCCTTCCGGAAAGAAGTGCGGCACATCCGGGGGGGCAATCCCGACAAATCCGATCCCTGTCGCGACGGCCGCGTCGTAATCGGTGATCGCATCCCCGATCATGACGGTCCGGTCGCGTGAAAACGGGCCGTCCGCCAGGAATTCCTCGATCCCCTCTTCCTTCGACATCGGCGACCCGCAGAGCCGCCGGAAGTATTTTGAGACACCCCGTCGTTCCGCGATCCGGTTCAATTCCGCCTCAGGCGTCCCGGAAATGACATAGAAGGGGATCCGCCCGGAAAACCTTTCCAGAAAGGCTTCGGCGCCTTCTATCAACGGACAGGTGCAGACTTTTTCCTCGACCAGGGCGGAATAGGCCGCGCAAAGCGCGTCGATCCGGGCCTGGTCTGCGGGACGGCCCATCAATTCAGCTTCGAAATATGTAAATTTCTTCATCCTGGACATACCGCCGTGGTAGCGCTGATACGCTTCGACCGCGTCCATTACGTCTTCGCCATGGTCACGGTACATGTCCCGGAACGCGTCGACCTTCAATTCGACGGAATCCACGACCACCCCATCGAAGTCGAACACGACGGCGTCCACCGGCCCGGTCAGAACGGCCGGCCGAGACGCGCCGTCCGCCGCTGTCACGTCATCCATGCCCGCCTCCATTCAATCCGATTGTACCATCTGCATCGGCGGGACGATCGCCCCGCGGTGGCCGACGACCCATGCCGCCATTGCCCGCCCTTGCCGGGCGGCCGAAACCGGGTCTTCGCCCATCAGCCTGTGCGCCAGATAAGCGCCGTTGAAACTGTCCCCTGCGGCGGTCGTGTCGACGGGTTTGGCCACGACGGCGCCCTCGACGAAGACATCGGGTTGTCCGGACAGGGAAACCAAACACGGATCGGCCCCGTCCTTCACGACGATTTCTTCGACACCCAAGGATTTGCATTTTTCGGCCACGGTCGCGGGCGCCGTCCCGAAACCGAGCGCCCTGGCGTCTTCCAAGCTGGGCAACCCGATGGTGCAGCATTCGAAGGCCTTTTCCATCCAGGACGCCGCGGTTGCCGAATCCGCCCATAAGGCGGGCCGATGGTTCGTATCGAATGCCGCATGCCCGCCCGCTTCCCGGATCGACGAGGCGATTGCCAGCAGGGCTTCGCGCCCGGCGTCGTCCAGAATCGCCAAACTGATTCCCGAGAAATAGAGCATATCCGCCCGCGCCATCGCTTCGGTCCAGTCCGCGCTGGCCGGATGTTGAAAGACATCGCGTGCCGGTGCGTTGGACCGCCAATAGTGAAAGCTGCGCTCGCCGGCCTCGTCGGTCTTGATGGCATACAGGCCGGGAAGGCGCCCCGGGAACCGAAGGACGAGGTCCGTCGCCAGGCCTTCGGCTTCCCAAGCGGTCAGCATTTCGGCGGAAAACGGATCGTCGCCCAGACCGGTGGCATAGTGGACCCGGCCCCCGCTGCCCAAGCTTCGTGCGGCATAGACGGCCGTATTCAAGCTGTCTCCGCCGAAGGTGCGGGCCATCAACGAACCGCCGCCATGCCCGGAGAGTTTGTCTCCGGTCTCGCTCAATTCAATCATGCATTCGCCGATGCAGATCAGGGTCTTCACGCGCTTCGCCTTCTTATCCCGTCAAACCTGTGCTGTTCGTTCAGGACTACACCGATTAACATCGCGGATAAAGGACGGCGCTTCGATTCCCGGCACGTGGGCAGCCGTCACGCAACAACGGCCGGCGCGAGGGAGAAACCCCGACCATGGCACAGGTTCTGAACATAGCTCTTGTCGCACACGACGCACGGAAACCGGACCTGGCCTCCTGGGTCCGCGACCATGAGGCCGCACTGGCGCCGCACAGCCTTGTCGCGACCGGAACGACCGGCGGCATGATACAGGCGGCATGCCCCAGCCTGAATATCCGATGCCTGAACAGCGGACCACTGGGCGGAGACCAGCAACTGGGCGCGATGATCGCGGAAGGACGGCTCGATATCCTGTTCTTCTTCACGGACCCGATGACACCGATGCCGCATGATGTCGACGTCAAGGCGCTGACGAGAATGTCGGTTCTGTATGACATACCGATGGCTTGCAACAGAGCCACGGCGGAATTCTTGATCACCAGCCCACATTTCAAGGACGGTTACGAACGGCGGCCAACGGATGCCGTATTGTCGACGCAGCTCCCCGGCCATTGACTTCCACGCTGATCAAAATTGTGCTGCTGAAACCGAACACCGTATAGCGCATGCAAAGAGAAGGTTCTGCCATGCTGGAGAAAATCGACAAGGTCATAGCGGCGGCGCCCGTCATTCCCGTCGTCACGGTCCGCGGAGCGGAGGACGCAGTCCCCCTTGCACGCGCCCTGGCCGCCGGCGGGTTGCCGGCAGTGGAGGTTACCCTACGGACCCCCGGCTCCCTCGCGGCCTTGGAGGCGATCGCGAAGAACGTCCCGGAAGCGATTGCCGGGGCCGGAACGGTCTTGTCCAAGGGGCAGGCGAAAGCTGCCGCCGATGCCGGCGCGGCCTTTCTGGTCAGTCCGGGGGCAACGGAAGACTTGATCGCCGGGGTTCGGGATATCGGCATCCCTTGGCTGCCCGGCGCGGCAACGGCCAGCGAAGTCATGCGCCTGCGTGAGGCCGGCTTCTTCCGGCAAAAGTTCTTTCCGGCCGAACAGGCCGGCGGGGCCGCCATGCTGAAAGGATGGGGCGCCCCCTTGCCCGATATCGTCTTCTGCCCGACGGGCGGCATTACATCGGCGAATGCCGAAGACTACCTCTCGCTGCCGAATGTCGGCTGCGTCGGCGGTTCCTGGGTCGCGCCGGCCAATCTGATCGCGGAAAAGAATTGGGCTGCTATCGAGAAATTGGCCGCAGCCGCGGCCACTCTGCGGCGTTAGTGTACCGTGACGCAGGTGCAAGGAGCCAATTGCGCGAGCTTGGACGATACACTTCCAAGAACCAGGTCATGCAATGGGCCGTGCCCACGCTTCCCCGTCACAATCATATCGGCGTCAAGTTCCTGAGCGACCTCCAGAATCGCGATCACCGGGTCGCCGTCCACGACACGGGTCTCGACCGTTTTCGCGCCGCTTTGGCGGGCCACGTCTTCCGCATCGCGGGCAACGTTTTCGCCGATCTTATAAAGCGCTTGATACGGAAGGCTGTGTTCCGCGATATCCCGCATCGCCTCTCTGACATCGGCGGCGATTTTCGCATCGACGGTCATTGTCGCCTCGACCGGTGCGGCCAAGTGTTCGACCTCTGCCATTCGGCGCAGGCTCGCCGCATCCCTATGCAGCAACACGTGAACGATCGTCAAAGCAGCATCGAATTTATCCGCCAGCGCCCCCGCAAGCCGCGCTGCGCGCACTGATTGATCCGACCCATCGACAGCAACCACTATGTTCTTCAACATAAGCTTTCTCCCGAACTGACAAGGTTTGGCAAGACAACGTAATAGGTACGCAAACGCCAACTGACTGCCTTGATACACGTCAAGCATTACCGGTTTAGGTCAGTTTTCCGCGCAGGCGCTGGAACCGACCTCACAATGCTTTAGGACCGCGTTCCGCCGATTCGCACTTCCCGGCACGGCGATCGGCACATCCCGGGACCGCCAGCAAAGTTCCATCAAGACATCGGGGGTTGGGGCCGGTCCGGGAAGTTTCATCCGGCGCAAAAAGGGCCCCGTCGACCTGTGAAAGTCATTGACGGGACCCTTGTGTTACGCGTCAGATCCTGGACCCGTCTCCGGCCCTGGGAACCGAGACAATTCGCGTTAGCGGATCGCCTCCAGGATCGAGCAATAGTTGGCAACAGCCGCGCCGCCCATGTTGAAGACACCGCCGACCTTGGCGCCGTCGACCTGGATGCCGCCGGCTTCGCCGCGCACCTGCATGGCCGTCAGAACGTGCATGGAAACACCGGTCGCACCGATCGGATGCCCCTTCGCCTTGAGACCGCCGGATGCGTTGACCGGCAGCTTGCCGTCCTTCTGCGTCCAGCCTTCCAATGCGGCTTTCGCCCCCTCGCCCGGCGCCGTCAAGCCCATCGCTTCATACTGCATCAGTTCGGCGATGGTGAAGCAATCGTGCGTCTCGACCAGATCGAGGTCTTCCAAGGTCATGCCGGCCTTGTCGAACGCCCCTTCCCAGGCCTTCTGGCAACCTGTCAGATAGGTCATGTCACGCTTGGACATCGGCAGATAGTCGTTGACCTGATTGCGGGCCCGGAACACGACCGCCTTTTTCTTGGACATCGCCGTTTCCACATCCGTCAGGACGAGGGCCGCGGCGCCATCGGACACCAGCGAGCAATCCGTCCGCTTCAGCGGGCCGGCGACGACCGGGTTCTTTTCCGAAACATTGCGGCAAAACTCATAGCCCAGATCCTTCTGCATCTGCGCCATCGGGTTTTCGACACCGTTCTTGTGGTTCTTCGCCGCGATGGTGGCGAGCGCGTCGGACTGGTCCCCGTATTTCTGGAAATAGGTGCTGGCGATTTGCCCGAAAACACCGGCGAAGCCGCCTTCGGTCTCCGCTTCCTCCTTGACGTAGGAAGCGCTCAACAGGATCTCGCCGACACGCGGGCCTTTGGTATCGGTCATTTTTTCGACACCGACGACCAAAACGTTACGGCCTTGTTTGGCTTCAATGAAGTTGACGCCCTGATGCACCGCCGCGGACCCCGTGGCACAGGCATTCTCGACCCGCGTGGAGGGCTTCCAGCGCAACCCCTCGATGCCGTTCATGACCAGCGAGGAGCCGAAGTCCTGCGCCGAGAACCCGCCATTGTAGAACCCCAGATAGATGGCATCGATGTCATGCGGATCCATTTCCGCATCCTTCAGCGCTTTCGCCGCCACGTCCACAATAAGGGACTCGACCGATTCGTCTTCAAGTTTGCCGAATTTGGAATGATGCCAACCGATGATGCATGCCGTCATAACACCAATATCCTTTCAATCTGCTGCCGGCACGGGTCATCCATGCGGCCAATGCTTGAACTGTTGGCGATTTTTTATCAGGCGGCAGGCGTCAGACCAAGTCCAAGCCGCCGCAAGATGCCGTGACCGGCAGGAAACATCCAACCATCCTCAGGCGGCCACCTGGGGCCGGGTCCTGGCATTGGACGGTTTCGTATCCATCACCGGCAGTCCGGGCATGAGCGGCGCCGCATCGGGGACCGTATAAGCCAGCTGATAGATTACCTGGGCTTCCGGGAAACCCTTCAATTCAAAAGTCCCATGCGGCGTGAATGTGTAGCCCTTGCCTTGGCAGAGATCCTTCACGATGGAGGACACGCAAATCTGGTTGGGATCCGTCTTGGAGAGAACCCTGGCCGCAAGATTAACCGGTGTTCCGAAAATATCCCCACTCTCATGGATCGGCTCACCGGCGCTGATCCCGACACGAACTTCGAATTCGCGGTCCGGCATCACGCTGGAGAAACGCTTGAAGCCGCGCTGCATCAGCACGGCGGCTTCAATCGCGTTTTGGGCCGCCGGGAAGGTGGCCATGATCCCGTCCCCGGTATGTTTGATTTCGCGGCCGCTGTGTTTCTTGATCCCTTCCCGGACGATTTCGTTATGGGCGCGGATCACATCCATCATCCAATGGTCGCCGTTCTTCTGCTGTTTTGCCGTGCTGTCGACGATATCGGTGAAAAAGACGGCGACGAATTTCTCGCCGGTTTGGTGCATCTCCGGCTTGTCGGCGGAATTCGATTGTCCCGCTTTGCCGCCTTCGGAGGAAGACTTGGTCGGTTTCCGCCATTCAATCAGCGCTTCGTCCAAGCCAAGCGGCGCATTCGGGTCGACGATGCGGCGGTAGGCAGCGGATCGACCCTGGCGATACATGCCGAAATAGCGGTCCTCCAGCAGATATTCTTCGATATTCGCGATGAAGCCGCGCGCCAGCTTTTCCGTATTCCCCAACGCCATAACGCGCTTCACCATCACGTCCATGGCGGCCTTGCCGATGATCTTGAACTTTCGCGACAACGCCTCGCCGGCCCCGGCGAAGAACAGGGTCAGACCGAACTTGGTGTAATCATCCACATCGGGACCGACGACGCGGCGCGCCTCAAGCTCCATCCGCTCCAATTCGTTCGACATGGCTTCCGGGTCGCCGTCGTCATTGCCATGGACAGGCGTTATCGCCAATTCACCGGCGATTTGAGCCTCTTCCGGGGGAAGATCTGGATCCGCCTCATAAACAACTGCCTGCGGTTCGGTTTCCAGGGGAGGGGCCGGAATCGCCGCGGCCATATCCTCAAGCGATACCGTCTCTTCCAGCGCGACGGACGGTTCCAATCCATCCAGATCGCGGACCGGGACGAAAGTGTCGATGAAACTGTTCTTCGTACCAAAGGTCACATATTTGCGGATCATCGGGACGAAAAAAGCGGCAAAGGAAAGAATGAATACGGCGATCAACGTGAACTGAGCCGCCTTGACGCTGATGTCGATATCCTGCTCACGCGCCCAGGCGATCGAGTGGAACGATGCATATGATATCAAGCCGGCAGGGATGAGGGATATCAGACAGACCAGGATGACTTTGAACACGATTTCGCCGATTGCATCGCGTTCCGCCGGTTCGGGGGCCGGTTCGAGGGATTTCTTGGGTGGCGGGACCTTTTTTTTCGCCTGTGCCGCCGCTTCCGCCTTTTGCTTCTTGTTGAAGGCCTTTTCGCGCTTTTTCGCTTCCTTCATCGCATTCGCAGCCGCTGACCCGTCGGGCGGCGCGTCCCCCGACCAACCGCGTTTTCCGGATCCACCGCTGCTGGTGATCTGACCGACCGGCGGGCGGGATTTCATCGTCGGGGTATGATAGACGACGGATTCCTCGGACTCATTCGTCGCCTGGTCGAAAGCCTCTCGGATGACGCAACTGGCCTCGAAGCCGCCCGTGTCGAGCCGTTTTGCCTCTTCCGTCGCTTTCTCGCGGTCATTCGGGCCGAAACGCGCATGGATCTGCCAGCGCCCGCCCTGCAGATAGTAGACTTCGAAAGAGACCAGCTTTTGACCGCTCATAAGCTTCCTTGAAGCATGCTCACCCAATGGCTGCGACCATCAAACCGGTCGCTCACCCTCAATGCCGCAGATTTCCGTTTGTTTCCGTCCCTAAACGATACTTTATCACGGACCGGTTCCATGCGCGGCAATACTTTATACCGCCGTGGAAACCCAACAGGCTTGAAAAACGATCCAAATTCTCTCGATTTTTAGACGAGTCCCCCAGCGCCCAAGTCATCACGAACCAATTCTATCGTCTAATAGTCAAAAATGCACGGTATTCCAGTAACGGATCCGTCATTACCTGACTATGATTGTCAGAACACTTGATATCGATAGATGAGCGTCCGGCCGCGCATGGCCGGCCGTAGGCCGGTGTTATGACCGCGAAGCGTTGCGGGTGAGGTCCAGCCAAGCAGGGGCAGCCACCTGTACGGCGACGCCACCGGCAGTCATGGGCTGACCGGCCGCCATCGCCTTTTCGATCGCTTCCAGCCGCAGCAAGGCCAAGCCGACACCGTCCGATACGCTTTTGATCTCACCGGCATCCCTGTCGTCGAACAGGACCTGTGTCCCGGGTTCCGGCAACCCGGCATCCTCTCCGTGACCGAACCGTACCGGCAGCAAGCGTTTCTTGACCAGACCGCGATACTTGGTTCGCGCGGTCAATTCCTGGCCCATGAAACAGCCTTTGTTCCAATCGACGCCGCTGAGTTCGTCAAACCCGTTTTCAAGCAGGATCGCCTTGTCGGGCAACATGTCACGCGACCCGTCCGGCAACCCCAGCGGGATGCGAACCGCATCATATTCGGGCCTGGACCCAAGTCTGAACCCCGTCTCGTCGGCCAAATCCTGTGCGGATTTCGGGGTCAGAACACGCCACCCCATGTCGGGATGGCGAGGATCGGCGAAGGCGACCCCGTCATCGACCGCAGGCGCACCACCTAAAGCGGCCAGGACGGACCACCCTTCCGAGATGCCGAGCGCAACGTCACTGCGAAGCTTGTATTTGTGCAAGGTGCGGCCAAGATCCATCAGGCGGTCTCCGCCCTCGCAATCGATCAGAATCGTGTCCCCATCTGCGACCAGAAAGAAGTCGTGCCGGAACTTGCCCTGCGGCGTCAGCAGCGCGGCCCAAACGGCGTGGCCGTCTTTGACGCGTTCCACATCGTTGCTGACCAATCCTTGCAGAAAGTCGACGCGATCGGGTCCACCAACCGAAATCACGCCACGGTCGGTCAAGGGAATCAAAACTTTATCGGTCATTTCTCACCGGTCAGACGCCAGTTGTTATCGGTTTCCGTAGCGGTTTCACCAAGCCGTTCCCGGCCGGCGTTCCGCACACCCCTAGGAAGTATGTTCTACCCCATGCGTTGGCAAGGCGCGCCCCTGCTTGTATATCGGCACTTCGGCCCGGACGGGCATCATGCTCCCGCGGGCGCGTTCGTCCAATCCTGTTCACGCGGCCATCCGGCAAGGACGCCATGCGCATTCTTTTCGTGTCATCCAATCGTATCGGGGACGCAGTTCTGTCTTCCGGCGTCTTGGCGGCGCTCTACGACCGATATCCGGATGCGCGTTTTACCATTGCCGCGGGCGCCGCGAGCGCCCCGCTGTTCGAGGACTTCCCCGGTCTGGAACGGCTGATCGTTTTCCAAAAACGGCGGTCGCGCGGGTTGCATTGGTTCCAGCTTTGGAAACAAACGGCCTTCACATGGTGGCCTATCGTCGTCGATATGCGTCGCAGCGCGATAGGATGGATCGTCCCGCGGCACCGGCTGTACAGGGTGCCGAAAGCGGACGGTCCGATCCATCGTGTCGCCCTGGCCGGGGCGGCGATCGGTCGGGCCTTGGACCCGCCTGCACCCAAACTTTGGGTGTCGGAAGACAGAGCGGACAGGGCGCGGGATGTGATCGGCGACGGGCCGGTCATCGCGATCGGCCCGACCGCGAACTGGCAAGGCAAGATCTGGCCGGCCGACAGGTTCATCGATCTTGTCGGCAGGTTGCTGGACGACAAGGGGCCGATACCCGGCGCGCGGATTGCAGTGATCGCCGCCCCATCGGAGCGCGCGCTAGCCGAACCGGTGCTTCAATCCATCCCGCCGGACCGGCGTATCGCCCTGATGGATATGGCCCTGCCCGATATCGTCGCCGCCCTGAAACAATGCAGCGCCTATATCGGGAACGATTCCGGTTTGATGCATATCGCGGCGGCGGTGGGGACGCCGACGCTGGGCCTTTATGGACCGTCGAAGACGGAATTGTACGGCCCATGGGGCCCGCACACGGCTTTCGTTCGAACCCGTGAAAGCTTTCAGGAATTGATCGGCCGGCCCGGCTACAACCGCCACACGACCGGCAGCCTGATGACCAGCATTACGGTCGATCAAGTGTATGATGCCTTGGTCGATTTGCTGGCACGGGTGGAAGGTTAGCGCCTTTTACTTAGCCGTGACCTTCTTAGCCATGGTCCGACGGATTTCCTTACATTTCACATAGGTTTGCAAGGTATAGGCGCCGGCGCACATGGCGAGCGTCAAGCCATACACCCCTTCCTTGTAGCCGCGGCGATGAACGAACACTTTCCAGGACCGGGAAAACAGATGCCGAAACGCCTTGAAAAGGCTGGGATCGCTGTTATCCGCAACCGCATCCCTCGCCGCCAAGGTTGTATACCGATTAACCCGTGAGAAGGTTTCCGCCAGATCGCGGTCGACGAGATGGATCAGCCCCTGCGTCAGCCGGCCGGAGGCGCCGGACAGTTCGATACTGGGATGAACCCGCTGCATGCCCCAGCGCTTTTCGCCGGGCGTGAAGAGGCGGTTCGCGCTGTTGACGCCGATATAAGCACCCCAGCCATGGACGACTTCCTTTTCGCCGATGAAATTGCGCACCGGGATGGCGTAGACGCCGGGCGCCGCCGTCTCGATATGGGTCCGAATTTCAGCGGCAAGGGCATCAGTCACGCGTTCGTCCGCATCGACCTCCACAATCCAGTCGCCCTTGCAGGCCTGGATGCCCAAATTGCGGCGTTCACCTTCGATTTCCCAAGCGCCCTCTATCAGGTTGACGCCTGCCCGTTCGGCGATTTCCTTGGAGCGGTCCGTGCAGCGGTCCAGCACAACGACGACATCGTCTGCGAATGCCAAACTGGCAAGACAGTCTTCGAGGTAATCTTCCTCGTTATGCGCAACGACCAGCGCCGACAGTTTTTTGGTGCCCATGCTCATGTCGCGGAAACTACTGGGCGTCCCGCCAAGCGGCAAGCGGGACGGTGCCCTTGCGCGTCATTCTTTGCGACACACACAAAGCGGGATGTTCCATTACGACGGGCTTCCTTGCATTTCCAAAGAACGCCATGTAAGCCGACCAAAGGTTGGCGCGGCATGCACAGCCACACACATCAAAAGTGACCGGTTGAGGCGATAAGTTGGTTCGACTTGCCAGCAGGAGCGCACGGGTGATGGTCCGTTCGGCCGCCCGGTGAAGATTCTTCAAATCATGGCCGGCGCCAAGGTCGGCGGCGCCGAAGGGTTCTTCGAGCGCCTTTGCGTGGCCCTGGCCAATGCCGGCACCGAACAGCACGCCGCCATCCGCAGCCATGACAGACGCGCCAGCCTGCTGGCCGAAGCCGGCATACCCGTCAGCGAAATGCGGTTCGGGGGGAAGCTGGATATTCTAACAGGGCGGCGCCTGGCCGCCTTGGCCCGGTCTTTTCAGCCCGACGTGGCGCTCGCCTGGATGAGCCGCGGCGCCTCGTTCATGCCGCCGGGCCCGTTCGTCAAAGCGGCCCGGCTCGGCGGATATTACGACCTGAAATATTTCCGGCGCTGCGATCACCTTATCGGCAACACGCCCGATTTGCGGGACTATTTGATCAAGCAGGGTTGGCCGGAAGACAAAACCTGGTATCTGCCGAATTTTGTCGATGATCGCGCCCTACCGGCACAGGACCGTACCGAGCTGGATACGCCGGCGGATGCTCCGCTGCTGCTATGCCTTGGCAGGCTGCACCGGAACAAAGGGTTCGACACCGCCTTGCAGGCGCTGGCCGACCTGCCCGGCGCTTATCTCTGGATCGCCGGCACGGGGCCTGAACAAGCCTCGCTGAAACGACAGGCGACCGCGCTTGGCGTCATGCCCCGGGTTCGGTTCCTCGGCTGGCGGAACGACGTGCCCGCCCTGCTGGCCGCAGCCGACATCTTCCTATGCTCCTCGCGTCACGAACCGTTGGGGAATATGGTGATCGAAGCCTGGGCGCATGGTGTCCCCGTCGTCGCCGCGGCCTCGCAGGGTCCGTCGCAACTGATCCAGGACGGCGTCAACGGCTTGCTTACACCGGTCGACGACGCGGCGGCCTTGGCGAAAGCCGCCGACTCGCTCATCAAGGATGGCGCATTGGCCCAGGAACTGGCCGGTGCCGGCAACGCCGCCTATCGCGGGCAATACACGGAAGGACATGTGGTGCAGCAGTACCAGGACTTCTTCGAGCGGATCTCTGCCGGCCCGGCGCGATCTGACGCGTTGGGAGACGGCTGATGTGCGGTATTGCCGGTGTAATGATGCGCCACGGCGCCGCCGTCGCTCCAAAGACTCTGGATGCCCTGGCTTCCGCGCTGCAGCACCGCGGGCCCGACGGCTCCGGTCGACATTTGGCCGGCGATGTCGGTCTGGTCCAGACACGGTTGGCGATCATCGACCTGCAGACCGGCGATCAGCCGTTATACGAACCGGGCGGCGCCGCGCTGGTCGCGAATGGCGAGATCTACAACTATGTGGAATTGCGCCGGGAGATGACGGACACGCCGTTCCGGACGCAATCGGATTGCGAGGTTCCGCTTTGGCTGTACCGGCGCGACGGGACCGATTTCGCCCGCGACTTGCGGGGAATGTACGCAATTGCAATTCACGACCCGGCGGAGGCGCGCCTTGTTCTGGCCCGCGACCCTTTCGGCATCAAACCGCTATATTACGTCGAACGCGACGACCTGTTCGCCTTTGCGTCGGAACCCCAGGCATTAATTGCCGCCGGCCTGGTCGAGCCGGCGATAGAAGGCCGGCAGCGGGAAGAATTGCTGCAGCTGCAATTCACGACGGGCGGACAAACCATCTTCAGCGGAATCAAGCGCGTTCTTCCCGGCGAGACCGTTGTGATCCGTGGCGGCCGCATCGTCGAGCGGCGACAGCGACAGGCCCTGCCGCCGGGCGGCCCCGAGCAGATCGGCATGGACGATGCCGTCAAGCGGTTGGATGACGCACTTACCGATAGCGTTCTGGTCCATCAGCGTTCCGACGTTCCCTATGGCCTGTTCCTGTCCGGCGGCATCGATAGTACCGCGATCCTCGCGCTGATGGCCAAGTTGAACGACCAGCCCGTCGTCGCCTTCACTGCGGGTTTCAGCGGCGGCAAGGTGCACGACGAGCGCGACCACGCCCGCATGCTGGCAAAAAAGGTCAATGCGGAGCACCACGAAGTCGATTTCGGGGAGGATGATTTCTGGACGCTGCTGCCCCGTGTCGCCGCCTCTGTCGACGACCCTGCCGCGGATTATGCAATTCTGCCGACGTGGAAACTGGCACAGACCGCAGCGCAGGGATTGAAGGTTATCCTGTCCGGCGAAGGAGGTGACGAGATATTCGCCGGGTACGGCCGGTACCGCAGCGTACTTCGCCCGTGGTTTCTGGGCGGACGGACAATCCGCCATCGCGGCAATTTCCAAGGATTGGACGTATTGCGGGAGAACAGCACCGATTGGCGCGACGGCATCGCAACGACGGAGGCCGTTTCGCACGCGCAGGGCCGCAGCAAACTGCAGGCCGCCCAGGCCGTGGACGCGGCGGATTGGTTGTCGAACGACCTTTTGACCAAGCTCGACCGATGCCTGATGGCGCATGGGTTGGAAGGACGCACCCCCTTCCTTGATCCGATCGTCGCCGAAGCCGCTTTTCGTCTGCCGGACAATCTGAAAATCAAGAAAGGGCTTGGAAAATACGCTCTGCGGCTGTGGCTGCAAAACGTCATGCCCGAGGCCCAGCCTTTTTCCAAAAAACGGGGCTTCACTGTTCCGGTGGGCGACTGGATCGCGTCCCAAAGCGGCCGTCTAGGCGGACTGATAGAGGAACAGGAAGCAATTCAACGGATTTGCAAACCGGGAAAAGCCAAGGAACTGTTCACCGCGGGCGGCAAGCACAAGGGCTTTGCGGCTTGGATATTGCTGTTCTTCGCCCTGTGGGCGAAACACCATATCGAGGGTGTCGACATAAGGCAGGCATCCGTTTTCGACGCACTGGCCCAGCGATAACAGGCTTCCCCAACCCGTCGATCAATCGTGCTTTTTCTGGCGCCGGTCGTAAGCGCTGAGCGCATTGTTGATTTCGCTAGCCATGGTTGCCGCGTCGCTGGTCGGATGGAAACCCAGCAAAATGGCATCGGAGACGGGTTTCAGCAGACTGATATCCTTCGTGCTGGGCGACATCAGATCGTCGAGCAGACGCTCCACCACGTCGATCATGTTATTGCAGAGATTGCTGACATGTTCGTATTCGGTACCCAGCATGCGTTCCGACGTGTCGCGGCTGGTTGCCAGTACCCTACGAAGGTTCTCTTCCAGTTCCGGGTCGTCCAAACGGTCCTCCGCCAAAGCGGGAAGAATAAGGCCGACCAGGAAGCAGATCTGAAAGGCATTCCGTTTCAGGCGCTGGTCGTTGATGGTGTTTTGTGCCCGCTTGACCATGGCGGATAGTTTGGTCGCATCCACCTTTTCACCGCTGATCTTCGCGCTCAGCGTATTCGGAACCTCGATCAGCGGAATGTCCGATCCCCGCGACACGTCCTTGCGGCGATCCGGCCCGATATAATCGCTGGTCACGACAAAGGGTTTCCGGTTTTCCGTCAGGACCTTGATCCTGTCGACCAGTTGCTGCGGCGAGATTGGTTTCACCAGCAGATCGTCGGTTCCGGAATTGGCGATCCCCTGCACCAACGCTTCGGTAGGCCGCCACATCGTCACGATAAACGGGACAAAGGGGTTTTCACCCATATTCCCGTGCCTGACATCGTAGATCAGCTCCGAGACGCTGCCGCCCTTTGTTTCCGCATCGATGATGATAAGGTCCGGCGCACGGGTCGCCAGCAATTGGCGCACCTGTCCTACATTCTCGACGTCGATGACGTTTTCGAATTTTTCATTGCGCATCGCCAAGCGAATGTTCGAGCGCAGTTGCCGTTCCGGCTCACCGAACAAAATCTCAACGTTCTTGCGCGTCTCCGGCCGCCGACCGAGATCAACCATCGCCACCAACTACGTCCAAAATGCTCCCCGTCAACAGGACAATCTCACACTGGCGTCAGGCTGTCCAACTGACGCAACATCGTGCGATTCCGGAGGCTTACCGTCTTCACGCGGTTCAGTGCGACCGCGCTATTACGAACGGGGATGCTTGATTGCCGCCTGGGCCGCGGCAAGACGTGCAATCGGCACCCGGAAGGGAGAGCAGGAAATGTAGTCCAGTTCGACCTTTTGGCAGAAGTCGATCGACTTCGGATCACCGCCATGCTCACCGCAAATTCCGACCTTCAAGTCGGGGCGGGTCGCCCGGCCACGCGCCTTGGCGATCGAAATCAACTCACCGACACCGTCCACATCCAACGTCTGGAAGGGATCCTGTTCGATGATGCCGCGTTTCTCGTAAGCACCCAGGAAGGCGCCCGCGTCGTCCCGGCTGATCCCCAAGGTCGTTTGGGTCAGGTCGTTGGTGCCGAAGCTGAAGAAGGCCGCGCTTTCCGCGATGACGCCGGCCTGCAGGGCCGCCCGCGGCAATTCGATCATGGTGCCGACGGTATAAACCGGTTCGACACCCTTTTCCTGACCGACCTGTTTGGCGACACGGTCGATGACGTCCTTCAACAAATCCAGTTCCTTGCGAATCCCGACAAGCGGAACCATGACTTCCACATGCGTCGGCTCACCGGTCGTTTCGGCAGCCTCGATCGCCGCTTCGAAAATCGCACGGGCCTGCATTTCGCAGATTTCGGGATAGGAATTCAGCAGCCGGCAGCCACGATGCCCCAGCATCGGGTTGGATTCGTGCAGTTGCGCGGCACGGCGGCGAACCTTTTCCACGCTGACGCCGATGGCGGCGGCGACTTCATCGAATTCGACCTTTTCGCGGGGCAGGAATTCGTGCAGCGGCGGATCCAAAAGGCGGACCGTAACCGGCAATCCCTTCATGATGGTGAAAAGCTCGACGAAATCCGCCTTCTGCATCGGCAGAATCTTCTTCAAGGCGGCCCGACGGCCTTCTTCCGTTTCGGCGAGGATCATTTCGCGCACGGCGGTAATCCGGTCCCCGTCGAAGAACATATGCTCGGTCCGGGCAAGCCCGATGCCTTCAGCACCGAAGTCGCGGGCCGTGCGCACGTCTTCAGGGGTTTCCGCGTTGGCGCGGACGCCCAGATCGCGGATTTCGTCGGCCCATTCCATGATACGGCCGAAATCGCCGCTCAATTCGGGTTGTACGGTCGGCACGCGGCCTTCGATCACCTGGCCGGCCGCGCCGTCAATGGTGATCCAGTCGCCTTCCTTGATCGTTACGCCGCCGACGGTGAACGTCCCCGCCTTGTAATCGATGGAGATATCCCCGGCGCCGGCGACGCAGGGACGGCCCATGCCGCGCGCGACGACCGCGGCGTGCGAGGTCATCCCGCCGCGGGTCGTCAGGATGCCTTCGGCGGCGTGCATGCCGTGAATGTCTTCCGGCGACGTTTCGATCCGAACCAGCATGACCCGGTCGCCGTTCTGCGCGCGTTTTTCCGCTTCATCCGCGCTGAAGACAACCTGTCCGCTCGCCGCGCCGGGACTGGCCGGCAGGCCTGTGCCGATGACCTTCCGTTCGGCATCCGGGTCCAGCATCGGATGGAGGATCTGGTCCAGCGACTGCGGTTCAATCCGGGAAACCGCCGTTTTCTTGTCGATCAGGCCTTCATCCACCATGTCGCAGGCGATCTTGATCGCCGCCTTGCCGGTGCGTTTGCCCGACCGCGTCTGCAGCATGAACAGCTTGTCCTTCTGCACCGTGAACTCAATGTCCTGCATGTCACGGTAATGCTTTTCAAGCGTGGCGCGCACTTCGTCGAGCTGCTTGAAGACGACCGGCATGACTTCTTCCATCGCGGGAAGCGTGGAATGCTGCATTTCCTTGCCGACGATCGTCAGATTCTGCGGCGTACGGATCCCGGCGACGACGTCTTCGCCCTGCGCGTTCACCAGATATTCGCCGTAGAACCGGTTGTCGCCGGTGGACGGGTCGCGGGTGAAGGCGACACCGGTCGCGCAATCCTCGCCCATATTGCCGAACACCATGGCTTGAACGTTGACCGCGGTTCCCCATTCCTCAGGAATGTCGTGCAGTTTCCGGTAGACCACCGCGCGATGGGTCTGCCAACTGCTGAAGACCGCCCCGACAGCGCCCCAGAGCTGATCCTGGACATCCTGCGGGAAGGGCTTGCCCAACGCGTCCTCGACCGTCTTCTTGTATTCCCCGATCAGTTCTTTCAGATCGTCGGCAGTCAGTTCCGTATCCTGGGAGACGCCGCGCAGATCCTTTTTCAGTTCCAGAAGGTCTTCGAAATCGTGGTGATCGACGCCGAGGACGACATCGGAATACATCTGGATGAAGCGCCGGTAGCTGTCATAAGCGAAGCGGGCGTCGCCGCTTGCCTTCGCCAACCCCTCGACGGTTTCATCGTTGAGCCCCAAATTGAGAACGGTGTCCATCATGCCCGGCATCGAGACACGCGCGCCTGACCGGACCGAAACCAATAGCGGGTTGGTTGAGTCACCCAATTTGGTTCCGACGATCGCCTCCACGGCCTTCAATGCCTGGGCAACCTCATCGGCAAGTTCGGAGGGATAGGTTTCCCCGTTCTGGTAATAGTAGGTGCAGACTTCGGTTGTGATCGTGAAGCCCGGCGGAACCGGAAGCCCGATGCTGGACATTTCCGCCAGGTTCGCGCCCTTCCCGCCCAACAGGTTGCGCATGTCTGCACCCCCCTCGGCGATGCCTTTACCGAAGCTGTAGACCCACTTGGTCATCGATCTATACCCTTTCCCGATCCACGCCACGCCCGCCGATTTCGGCGGGACCTATTTGTCACCCTCAATTTGCCCGAAATCCGCAACAAGCCCCATCGTGGCCCGGATGCGGGATAAAAGCTTCAACCTGTTGGCGCGCAAGGCGCCATCGTCCGCGTTCACCGTCACCTTTTCGAAGAAGGCGTCGACGGGACCGCGCAAACCGGCGAGCGCCGCCATCGCACCGGCGAAGTCTTCCGCCTCGCGGGCCGCATTCGCATCCTCCGCCGCATCGCCCAGCGCCGAGGCGAGGGCTTTTTCCTCCGCAAGTTCGAAGATCGAGGCGTCAGGCTCACCATCGAAGGAGGTCCCGTCCTTTTTCTCTTCGATCCGCAGAATATTCGCGGCACGGCGATAGGCCGTCAGCAGGTTCGATCCGTCTTCCGACTCCAGGAAAGCTTTCAAAGCCTCAACCCGGGCAACTAAGCGAACGAGGTCATCTTCATCGCCGAGCGAGAAAAGCGCCGTGATCAGATCGTGGCCGACCCCTTCCTCACGCAGATGCACCTTCAAACGGTCGGCAAGGAAGGCCAGCAGGTCCAGCGCCGTGTCCGCCGCCTTTTCCACCGGAACCTCGATCAGATTCTGTTCCGCATACAGACCGAACTGCTCCGCGAAGACATGCCCCAGCGGCAGCCGCAGACCGTTTTCCAAGACCAGCCGGATCACGCCAAGCGCGGCCCTGCGCAGCGCGAAGGGGTCCTTAGAGCCGGTCGGCTTTTCGTCGATCAGCCAGAAGCCGGCCAAGGTATCGACCTTTTCCGCCAGGGAGACCGCGACGGAGGTCGGCGCCGTCGGACACTCGTCCGCCGGGCCGGCCGGCGAGTAGTGTTCCGCAATGGCGTTTGCAACCAGGTCTTCTTCATCCTGGTCGAGCGCGTAGTAGCGCCCCATGATTCCCTGAAGTTCCGGGAATTCGCCGACCATTTCTGTGACGAGGTCGGCCTTGGCCAGTTGCGCCGCCCGGCGCGCAAGCATGCCGTCACCGCCTGGAATATGCTCCGCCAGCGCCTCAGCAAGCGCGGCAATCCGGTCGACCCGTTCGGCGACGCTGCCAAGCTTGGCATGGAAGATGATCTTGGAAAGGTCGTCCAGCCGTTCTTCCAGCGGTGTCGAACGGTCCTGGTCCCAGAAAAACTTGGCGTCGGACAGGCGCGCGCGCAGGACGCGTTCGTTGCCCTCCACGATCGCCTTGCCGCCGTCGCCGGCCGCCATATTCGCGACAACAGCGAAACGCGGCGCCATCAGGCCGTCCACGGTTTCCAGCGCGAAATACTTCTGATGGGTCCGCATCGAGGTGGTCAGGACTTCCGGCGGGACTTCCATGAAGGCCTCGTCGATCCTGCCGATCAGGACAACCGGCCATTCAACCAGCCCGGACACCTCGTCCAGCAGGGCCGGGTCCGGTTTCAGGACCAGCCCTTCGGCGGCGGCGCGTTCCTCAAGCTGTTTCAGGATGATCGCCTTGCGTTCATCATGTTCGAGGATGACATGCCGGTCGCGCAGCTTGGCGCGGTAGTCCGCAAAGTTCTCAACGCTGAATACGCCCGGACCGAGGAAACGGTGGCCATGGGATTCATTGCCGAACACGCGCTTACCCGGGTTGAGATCGATCTCTCCGGCCAGGACGGCGCCGTCGAATACCGCCAGAATCGAATGCAGCGGCCGGACCCAACGGAAAGCGGAATCGGCGAACCGCATGCTTTTCGGCCAGGAGAGTTGCCGCACCGCGTCGCGCAGGATTTCCGACAGGACTTCGGCCGCGGGCCGGCCCTTGCGCTCGATCACCGCGAAATAGACCGCGCCTTTCGGCGTTTCGCGCTGTTCGCATTCGTCGATCGAGGAGAGGCCGACGCTTTTCAGGAAGCCTTCCACGGCCTTTTCCGGCGCACCCACCTTCGGGCCCTTGCGCTCTTCGGACAAGTCCGGCTGGCTCAACGGCAAACCGTCCACGACCACCGTCAGGCGGCGCGGCGTGGAATAGGAGGCAATCGCGGAGTAATCCAAATTGGCCGATTTCAGGCCGTCGGCGATCAGCTTTTCCAGGTCTTTCGCAGCGCGCACCTGCATGCGGGCCGGGATTTCCTCGGAAAACAGTTCGATAAGCAGTTCGGCCATCAGAGGTGCCCCCTGCTTTTCAGGAACGCTTCCGCGCAAGCTTTGGCCAGCGCCCGGACGCGTCCGATATAGGCCTGCCGTTCGGTCACCGAAATCACCCCGCGGGCATCCAGAAGATTGAACAGATGGCTGGCCTTCAGACATTGGTCATAGGCCGGCAACGCCACACCGCCGTCGATCAAGGCGCCGCATTCCTTCTCAGCATCCTCGAAATGACGCAGGATCATCGATGTGTCCGCCAATTCGAAATTATGCTTGGAATATTCGACTTCCGACTGATGGTAGACCTCGCCATAGGTCATATCGGTACTGAATTGCAGGTCGTAGACGTTCTCGACGCCCTGGACATACATCGCCAAGCGTTCCAGCCCATAGGTCAGTTCGGTGGAGACGGGGTTGCAGTCGAAACCGCCGACCTGCTGGAAATACGTGAACTGGCTGACTTCCATCCCGTCGCACCAGACTTCCCAGCCAAGGCCCCATGCGCCCAGGGTCGGGCTTTCCCAATCGTCCTCGACGAATCGAATGTCATGGTTGGCGGGGTCGATACCGATCTCGCGCAGGCTGCCCAGGTAAAGCTCCTGGCTGTTTTCCGGCGAGGGCTTCAGGATCACCTGATACTGATAATAGTGCTGCAACCGGTTCGGGTTTTCCCCATAGCGCCCATCGGTCGGCCGCCGGGACGGCTGAACATAGGCCGCCTTCCAGGGTTCCGGGCCAAGGCTGCGCAAGGTCGTCGCCCAATGAAAGGTCCCGGCCCCGACTTCCATGTCATAGGGCTGCAGGATCACGCATCCCTGCGCCGACCAGTATCGGTGCAGGGCAAGGATCATATCCTGGAAAGTACTCACGACATTGCGCCTGTGTTGACCAAACCCACCCCCGGCCGGCTGATGGGGACATTGGCTGCCCCTTGAATTGAAGGCGTTCCAACCGGCTAAGTGCGGCGCAACATAACGGCGGGTGGGGCGGGAATCAACGCGCGCGTGGCCTTGGCGTTCCACGGGGCATTAGTCGGTCCCGAACGGGACGTCCTTCGCCCCGGCAAACGCCACAACCGGGCACCGCAATCGGGCACGGCAACCGGGCACGGCAAGACGGTTTTGCCAGGGCTGACCGAGTAGGCTAAGAAACCACGACCCGGGACCGAGGGCGGGATATGAGCCCCGGAAGTGAGGACAAAGCAATGTTTCCGACCAAAAGGTTGCGCCGCCTGCGCCGTACACCGGCCCTCCGCGCGCTGATGAACGAAACCCATGTGACACTGGACGACCTGATCTATCCGATCTTCGTCGAGGAGGAACTGGACGCCCCGGCGCCGATCGAGAGCATGCCCGGCGTGTTCCGGATACCCGAATCCGGTCTCACCAACGAGGTCCGGCGTGTCGCCGATCTGGGCATCCGCGCGATCCTTCTGTTCGGCGTTTCCCGGCACAAGGATGCAACCGGGTCGGATTCCATGAAGGACGAAGGGCTGGTTGGGCGCATGGTCCGAACCGCCAAGGAAGCCGCGCCGGACATTCTGGTCATCGCCGATATCTGCTTCTGCGAGTTTACCGATCACGGTCATTGCGGCGTCATCCATGACGGCGACGTCGACAATGATGCGACCCTCGACAACCTTGTCGAACAGACTTTGGTCGCGGCCCGGGCCGGCGTCGACGTGATCGCGCCGAGCGGCATGATGGACGGAACCATCGCCACCCTGCGCGACGCATTGGACGGCGAAGGCTTCACCAACACCCCGATCATGGCCTATTCCACGAAATTTGCATCAGCCTTCTACGGCCCCTTCCGGGAAGCCGCGGGCACGACGCTGAAAGGCGACCGCAAGACCTATCAGATGCAGCCGGGTAACCGGCGTGAGGGGCTACTGGAATCCCTTGAGGACGAGGCGGAAGGCGCGGATATCCTGATGGTGAAGCCGGGCATGCCCTATCTGGACATATTGGCCGATATACGCCGGGAAACCCTTCTGCCGCTTTGCGTCTATCAGGTCAGCGGCGAGTATTCGATGATCAAATTCGCCGGCAAGGCCGGTGCGCTGGATGAAGATGCCGTGATGCTGGAAAGCCTGACCGCGTTCAAACGCGCCGGCGCCAATCTTATCATTACTTATTTTGCGCCAAGGTTTGCGGAGATGGCGAAAGACGCCTAAGCCGCGGCCGGAACAAGGGTCCAGACAGCCAGCAGCGGCGTGTCCCCCGACCGCATTGCGTGGACGATACCGGGCGGGTTGTGAAACAGTCCGCCAATACCGGGCTTCGTCCATGCCGTCTCGGCGTTGCGGAAATCGCCGTCGGAAAGCACCAGGTAAAGCTCCTCCGGCGGATGGGTATGGTCGGGGTAGCGTACCGCCGGGGCCAATAGCGAAACGCCGATCCACAGATCCGAACTTACGGCCAATCCGTCGGGACCGACGATGATCGCATTGCCGTGACCGTCGGGGAAATTCGCGCTGCCGGTGTCCGTCGTATCGTTTCTGGTGAACCAGGATAGATGCGGCGCCAAGGCCTTCAATCCGTCCGTGACGCCGTTGAGCGCATCACTCGGCATCGGCGCATTCAAGGCCGGTTGAAGCCAGGAACAGACCGGGACTTGGCGTCCATCCGTGTTCCCCACGATCGACAAGTCCGCGCTGGCGGCCCGCGCTTCGGTCAAAACGCGGCTGGGACCGGGCCCGGCCAATTTCGGTTCGACCGCAGCGAACAGACTGTCGAGGAAATGGCGCAGATTTGTGCCGGTATCGGTATTTGCCATGCCCTTCACCCGGTTGTCTGGATCAGTAAGGGCAGTCCTTGCGGCCGCAATCCGAGCCGCCGACTGGAACATAAGCCCCGCAGACAGGGCATTTTTCCGTGTCCTCGACCGAAGGGTCGGTGCGCCCGGTCTTTTCACGCATGGATTTGCGCAGGCGTTCGCCCATTGTGCGTTCGCCCGGGCGGCGCTCGCCTTCCTCAACCCGCTGCGTCCGCGCGTAGAGTTTGAATCCCTGCCAGACGATCACGATGACCGCGACGAGGACCAGAAGTTTTCCGAGCGACAATCCGAACATGATCAATCCCTACGTGGCGGCTCCGGGCAGGTCAATTACCCGCCCTCTTACAATCCCCCCCTTTATAGTCCCCCTTTACAGTCCAAGACGGGACCACCAGAAACGGCGATCGGCCGCGTTGACGAGGGCATCCGGTAATGCAGCGGCGAGGTCGGTGCCGAAACCGCCGCCGAAATCGGACCTTCCCCGCAACCCCACCATGCGTTGGACCCAGCTCTTGCGCGGGGTCATTATCGGCATTTTCACATTGTCGCCGAACTTGCCGCGGCAGATCGTGCGGATTTCACCCAAACCATCCACCAGGCCAAGCTCCAACGCCTGGCGCCCGGTCCAGAACTCGCCGCTGAAGAGTTTCTTCTCGGGCGCTTTCAAGCGGTCGCCCCGGCGTTCCTTGACCCAACCGGTGAACTGCTCATGGATATCCTTTTGCAGCAGCTTCAGGCGTTTGATGTCGTCCTGATTTTCCGGCTGGAACGGGTCCAACTGGGCCTTTGCTTCACCCGCGGTATAGACGCGGCGCTCTATCCCGGCTTTTTCCAGCAACGCCGGAAACCCGAAGCCCGCGGAAATCACACCGATGGACCCGACGACGGAAGCATCCGCCGCATAGATTTCATCCGCGGCGCAGGCCAACCAATAACCGCCGGACGCCGCGGCGTCTTCGAGAAAAGCGATAACCTTGCGGTCCTTCTCCGCCGCCAGAAGGCGTATCCGCTTGGCGATAAGATCGGATTGGACCGGCGATCCGCCGGGCGAATTCACAATCAGGGCGACGGCGACCGCCTTGTCGTTTTCGAAGGCCTTGTCGATGGGTTCGACCAGGTCGGCCAGGGTCAATCCACTTTGGCGGAACCGCCCGGCATCGCCGACTACGCCCGTCAGGCGTATGACGGGAACGACCGGCGCCGGGTCCATCCGGTCGGCAAGGCGCTGGCCGATGAACGGAATTTTCCGGATATACGGATATGGTTTTCCGGATTTACCGTGCGTCCCACCGGCCGATTCTCCGCCGGTCTGGTCCTTCTCAGTCATGCCGTCCCCATCTGTCTTGTCGAAATTCAAGCTGATAATCCAACCGTCGGTTTTAATCTTCTTCAGGCGGACGGCAAGCCTCCTCCAGAATCCATTCCCGGAATTGTTGCGCGGGTGTCCGCAATGGAACGTCCTTGCGGGTCACCAAATAATAGTCCAGCGGCACTTCATCGCCCGGCCCCAACGGCAGGACGAGCCGCCCGGCTTTCAGGTCTTCCTCCATCAGCGAGACCACGCCCATGAAGACGCCTTGCCCTTCGACGGCAGCCTGGTGGCCGAGATGCTTGATGGTGAAGAACGAGCGGCTGTCCAACTGAACGTCGGGAACGCCCATGATGCGAAGCCATTCGCTCCATTCGTCCGGGCCGCTGTCATCGATCAGATTATGTTTCAGAAGATCGCTGGGCTTCTCCAACGGCGGCGCCTTCGCGAGATAGGCCGGCGAACAGACCGGCGCAAGCGTGCCGCCGATAATCCGCTCCGCCAAAAGGCCCGGCCAATTGCCCGAACCGTACCGCACGCCCATGTCGACATCCTCGCGCGCCAGATCGACCAGTTCCGTCTCCGGCGAAATGCGCACCACGACATCGGGGTATTCCGCACGGAACCGGTTCAAACGCGGCACCATCCAGCGCGAGGCAAATGTCGGCGTCGTCGTGACATTGACCGGACCGGTATCGTTATACGCCTTCACCTGCCTGGTGGCCTCCAAGATTCCCTCGAAGGCGTTCAACAGTCCGGCCGCGTACATCGCGCCGCTTTCCGTCAAGGCAATGGACCGCCCGACCCGTTTAATCAGCTTAACACCCAGCCAGTCTTCCAGCGCACGGATCTGCTGACTGACGGCGGCGTGGGTCACATTCAGCTCTGCCGCGGCCTGACTGACGCTCAGGTGTCTGGCCGTCGTCTCGAAGGCACGGATGGCGGTCAAGGAGGGGAGTTTCGGATGCATGCGATTAATGTAAGGTAAACTTACATATTTGCAAGAATTCTTGACTGGAAATTTTTCTTCGGAAGGCGCAACTAATCGTTAACACATTGAGCGTAGAAAGCGTCCCGACGGACGGTGGCTCGACAGACACTATAGCGGTTAAGGAGATTTGAAATGAAGACCTTTCCTTTGGACTACATGATGGTTGCAACCCTGGCCGACACCCGTGTCGACGACGAGCGTCAGGCCCAGTATTACCGCGAATTGCGCCGGGAAGCGGAACTGCAGGAGCGGAACCGCCAGGTTTGGAACGCGCGCTGGAACGCCGTTCGCTCCCTGTTCGCCTCGGCCGCCAAGCCGGCGGTCCAGGCCGGCAGCAACGGCACGGTCGCCACGGCGTCCTAAAAGACAGCCGAAACAGCGTAAAGAGTGCGTGGAGTATTGTAATGTCAGCTAATCGGTTTGGGTGCTTTTGAAATTTTATTTCCCAACCCTATCGATTTGAAATTATCTTATTTCAATAGGCTTATATTACGATACCCGGAATGTTCAAACGGCCGGTGGTAGAACGGGTTAACCCTTCTATGCCGGCCGTTTCAATTTGTGCACCGGAAGATCGCTACAACACGCCGCCGGGACGCAAGGATGGCGCTAGCTCGCGGAGCTAGTCCCCAAATCTAGCACCCAAGTCTAGCCCAGGGTCACCTTGATATCGGTAATCTCGATAGTCGGGTCCAAAAGCTTCACATTGACGACCACGCCATCGACGGGCGGCGAACTTCCGAACGAGACATCCAGACTGTTGCCGCTGGACTGCTGCAGCAGGTTCGTTCCCTTATTGTCGGTGTTGCCCACCTGATTGACCGTTATCTGGATCAAGCCGGCATTGATGTCCGACAGGGCATCCCCGTTGATGAACGTCCCGCCCAATTCGACGGACACCCGAGGAATTGCGACATTCGCCTCGGTATTGGCGATGAATTCGTACCGCTCCAACCCGTCGCGAATGAACCGTTCAACACCCGTGCTGGATGTCGTGATGGCGGTGGTAACCAGTTCGCCGCGGGTTCCGCTAACGGAATCCACCCCGACGACGCTGAGATAGTCGAGATTTTCGAACTCATCCGCCTCGTATTGCAGGCTTTCGAATTCCGCCAAAGTCAGTTCATGGACCTGCCCGCCGGCCAATTCCGATCCATTGAGGAAAAGTCGTCCGGTCGGATCCACAAGATCGTTGTCTTCACCGCGCCGGACACTACCGCTGAGGCGGACCAACACCTTGTCGGGCGTGGTCGCCGAGTCGCTGATGATCAGATCGCTGATGTCTAGCGACGCATCGCCGGCAACCGCGACGCGGCTGCTTAAAAGCTGGGTCAGTTTATTGTCGAGCGTCAGGCCCGAGGTTTCGGTCGAGAATGTCTCGTTCAGCTTCGGCCGGTTGGAAACGCTCTCGAAAGGCGTGCGCGGCCCTTCGGAACTGATTCCGAACCGCGCCTGCAAATCACGCAATACCTTTTCGGGTGAGCGGCGCAGGAACTCATTCTCGGGTCGATCGCGGAACCGCAGCCGGTTTTGAACCGACCGGGCATCGACGCGTTCCGGTTGCTCCTTCAAGCGGTCGAAAATCCGCTGTTCCAGCAGAATATTCTGCTGGTCGATCACATTGGCAATCGGTTGGAACAGGAAATCGGCCGTCGACGAGGAAAACCCCGGAATGACAGTCTGCTCGTTCCTGCCGATCTGCGAGAATCCTGTCGGATTCTGCAACCGGCTCAGGGACGCAGCAAGGACGACGTTATTTTGGTTACGCGAAACGGATTCAACCATTTCCTTAGCCTTTCTGGCTTTCTGTCAGCCATGCCATTTTCGGCATGCAAGGTCCGTTCCACATTCCTTCTGGAGGGCACACGACCTTAAGAACGCGATTTATACCACAAAAACAGCTTATGGGAAAGATTCTCCGCGCTGCAGAACGGCGTCGGCCTGCGCGGTATAGGACTGCCCTTCGCCATGCAAAACCAAGCCCGGCAGCAGGGTCGCACCGCCGCGCACCCCCTTGCGCGCCCGAACAATGACGCGCTTTGCCGCCACCCCGGCGCGCGGCCAAAGGGGAATGACCTCGATATCGCCCGCCTTGCCGTGAAGCGCGGCCAAAATTGCATCCAAACGGTCCGCCCGCTGAATGATGGTCAGGCCGCCTTTGTGACGCAGTTGGGCCAACCCCGCCCCGATCCACTCGGCAATCGTTGCCGCGCTTTCGACATTCGACCGCGCCTTGTCGCCATTGGGGGATTTGTCCGCGGACAGCGCATCCAAATAGGGCGGATTGGTGAAAACCTGATCGAAAGGCGGCATATCGCCCGCCGCCGGGTCCATGTTCCGAATATCCCCCTCGCGCACCGCCATTCTGTCAGCAAAACCATTCATTTCCGCATTGACCCTGGCCAACGCGGCGGCATCGGCGTCGATTTCGATGCCAAGCCCGGAGGCCTCCCGCACGCGGTGCAGGTAACATAACAGCGCCGCGCCGGTTCCGGTGCCCAGGTCGAGCACCCTGCCATTTGGCCGGACAACCGGGACCGCGGCCGCCAGCAGAACGGAATCGACGGCGACACGGTATCCGTCGCGCTTTTGCCGCAGACGGACCGCCCCGTTCAGCAAACTGTCGTCAGTAAGGTCCATGCCCCGTCACTACCATGCGCTTCACCCCACGATGCGCCTCACCAGTTTTCGCCGGCCTCATCGAGAATCCGAACCGCGCGATCATAGTCCTTTTCATCGACCATCAGGCGTTTGGGGAAAGCGCCGATCGACCCTTCGATCGCGCTGACATAAACATCCATCATCAGGATTTCGATCTCGGCATCACGCAGCAAGGCGGTCAGGAAAGAGAGCCTGACCGGGTCCGTCGTCCGCAACAGTTCGCGCATCCCCACCTTCTCTGTTCCCTGCCTCAGTTCCCTGCATCAGTTCCTTGGCCGAAAAAGACTCTCTATTGCCATCCAGCGGCAACCGGTCCTCTTCTTATCGGACCGCCTCATCAGGATACCGTGAAACGGCTGAAAAACCGCCTATATTCAACAAACTGAGGCCAAGAGCGCCTTGACCCGCCTCGCCCCCTGTCTATGTTGCGGAGTATCTGCTGTAAAGCAGATGAACGGCAGGTGGGCCCATTGGACGGGACCGCGATTGAATTTGCCGACCGAAGCGGTCGGCAGGAGGGGACATGGGGATCGTCGTTGACATCAACAAGGATCGTGAAGGAGGGCAAAAGCCATCCATCGACGCCTTGCAACGCCTTGTCGGTGAAGATCTGCAGAAGGTCAATCAGCATATCCTGACCAACATGCAGAGCCCGGTCGCCCTGATCCCGCAACTGGCGAGCCACTTGATCGCCGCCGGCGGCAAGCGCTTGCGCCCCATGCTGACACTGGCTGCGGCCAATCTTTGCGGTTACACGGGCACGCGCCATATCGGCTTATCGGCCTGCGTCGAATTCATTCACACCGCGACCCTGCTGCATGACGATGTCGTTGATGAATCCGAACTGCGCCGCGGCCAGGAAAGCGCCAATGCGGTTTGGGGCAACCAAGCCTCGGTCCTGGTCGGGGACTTCCTGTTCTCCCGCGCCTTCCAATTGATGGTTGCCGACGGGTCGCTGCAGGTCCTGAAGATTCTGTCCGACGCATCGGCCATCATCGCCGAGGGTGAAGTCCTTCAGTTGATGACGGCGAACGACCCGCAAGCCTCTGAGGAAGCCTATCTGGAAGTGATCCGGTCGAAGACCGCGACACTCTTCGCGGCGGCAAGCCGCGTCGGCGCGGTCGTCGCGGACCGGCCCAACATTCAGGAAGAGGCACTGGAATCCTTCGGCATGAATCTGGGCATCGCGTTCCAGTTGATCGACGACGTGCTCGACTATTCCGCCAAACAGGCGCAATTGGGCAAGACCGTCGGCGATGATTTCCGCGAGGGAAAGGTTACCCTGCCGGTCATCCTGGCCTGGCGCCGCGGCAGCGAAGAAGAACGCAATTTCTGGCGCCGGACGGTGGAGCGCCTGGACCAGACCGAGGACGATATCGAAACCGCCATCGGCCTGATGACCAAGCACCGGTCGCTGAACGACACGGTGGAACGCGCCCGCCACTATGCGGCGATCGCCAAGGATTCGCTGGGCATCTTCCCGGACGGCGATATGAAGGCGGCGATGCTGGAAGTGGTCGATTTCTGCGTCGAACGCGCCTACTGATCCGAAACGCGATGATACGCCGCGCCACCGCGCAGGACGTCCCCACCCTCTCCGACCTCTATGCCCGCTTCTATTCCGAAGACGCGATCGACGTTTCCCATGACCGCATCCGGAAAAATCTCGGCGCCATGGTGCTCGACGAACGCGCGGCCATCTGGATAGCGGAAGACGACAAAGACATCATCGGTTTTGCCTCGGCCAGCTTGACCCTCGGCGTCGAATTCGGCTGGGCGTCTGAGATCGAGGACCTGTTCGTTCTGCCCGAACATCGCGGCAAAGGCTTGGCGAAACGCCTTCTGCTAACCGCAATCGATTGGGCGGAGAAATGCGGCGCGTCGGAAATTCTGCTGGTCGTCACGCCCGAAGCCGAGGCGGATCAAGGGCTGGTCGCGTTTTATGAAAAGCTGGGATTCAGCAAATCCGACCGCATCGTAATGTACAAAACCGGAAATCAGTGACAGCGGCTGTCGGTTGCTCTTAAGGAATCAGGGCTTCCATGAAGGGCGGCAGGGCAAAAGCCGCCATATGCACCGACGGGCTGTAATACCGGGTCTGCACTTTTGCATCGGCAAACCGACGCGAAAGTTCTTCAGCACCGGCCACCGCTTTCAAATCCGTAGCCTTACTGGCCCAGGTCAACGCCATCTGCCCGCCGATATAGGTCGGCGTTACCGTCAGGTAGGTGCCGATATTCGGGAACAATCCACCCAGCAGTTTCAGCGTATCGGTGAATTCGTGCGGCTGATAGATCGGCACGCCGGTCTGAAAAACGGCGACGCCACGATCACTCAACGCATCTTTCAACCGGCCATAAAAGGTTTCCCCGAACAGAACCTCCGCCGGTCCGACAGGATCCGGACGGTCGGCGATGATCAGGTCGTAACGGCCCTTCGCTTCCGGGGCGGCAAGAAAGTCGAACGCATCGACCGCATGCACATTCAGACGCGGGTCGTCGAAGACTCCGTTATGCACCTTCGGCAAATGCTGTTTCGACAATTCGATGACGCGACCGTCGATATCGACGAGGTCGACCGACTTCACCCCTGAATGTTTCAGGATTTCTTCCGCGACCGCGCCATCGCCGCCACCGACGATCATCGCGTGTTCGATACCGCCGAGCGCGAAGATCGGCGGGTGGGCGAGCATCTCGGAATAGGTGAACTCGTCCAACTCAGTCAGCTGGATGATGCCGTCCAGAACCAGGACCCGGCCATGCATGACGCTGTCGAAAATCAACAGGTCCTGAAACGCCGTTTTTTCCTCGGCCACGACCGCGGTCGCGCCGAATTGCTGCGCGTATCCGTCATAGAGGGTTTCGGAAACGGTCCTGGTACCAGTCATGGTCATCGTCAAGCGGCCTCGCTCACCTTCTTGGATTTCATCGGGATGACGGTCGCTTCGGCCCAAAACGGATAGCCCGCCACTTCGACATACAGGTCGGAATGGAAGCCGTTGAACCGGGTGCGATAGGCATTGGAATACGCGCCCATCTTGCCGATCTCCAGCCAATCGCCGGTCTTCACGTCGTTCGGAATATAGAATGGGCCGGGGCAGGAATCGACACTGTCGCAGGTCGGGCCGAAAATCTGGAACCCCGCCGAATCGCCATCGATGGTCTCGGTCTCGCCGAAACCGTCCGGACGCAGCGTCTGAATGGGGAATACCGGGCCAAGATATTTCAGCTCCGAAAGGCCGCCGAACACACCGTCATTCACGAACAGGTCGTGCCTGCGGCGAAGGTCGACACGGACCAGCATGGACATGCCGACCCCGACCAAGCCGCGGCCCGGTTCGCACCGCAGGGCTACTTCCCCTTCGAAAGCCAGGTCATCGACCGCACGCGCGATTTCATCCACATAGGACCGGAAGTTGCCTTCGGTGCCGGTATAGATCGCCGGGAAACCGCCGCCGACGTCGAGGACATCAAGCGGCACATTCGCCAAAGCCTGAACACGGCGGCAGATTTCCAGCGCCTGCCTGAAAGCGAGCGGATTGGTGCAGTAGGAGCCGACATGGAAGGTCAGACCGGTCCGGAAACCGCGGCGGTGCACTTCGCCCAGAAGTTCCGCGGCTTCCTCGATCGGGGCGCCGAACTTGCCGGTCAGGTCCATCGCGGCCTGGCCGCGCGGCATTTCTACGCGAACCACAAGGGTCGTGTCGGCGGTGTCATTCGCACCGACCGCGGCGACGATCTTTTCAAGTTCATCATGATGGTCGAGGGCGAAGGCCTTCACGCCATGGACACGGTATGCGGCTTCGATCGCGTGCACCGGCTTGACCGGATGCATGAAGTGGCATTCGGCATCCGGGAACATACCGCGGATAAGTTCGATCTCGGCGATGGAAGCCGTATCGAAATGGCGGACACCGCCCGCATACAGGGCGCGCAGGACAAGCGGGTTGTCGTTGCATTTTACCGCATACAGGACATCACCCGGAAAATCCGCGACGGCCGTACGGGCGGTGTCCGCCAAAACTTCTGGATAGACGACGTGAACCGGCGCTTCCGGAGAAAACGCGGAGACAAAAGAGTATACGTCGCGATGGGTTTCGCGCATTGTTCGACCCTCCCAATTAAGACCGTTGTCGGTCAACCGGGGAATCGAGCCTCTGCGCGCTCAACCGAACTCACCCGCGGCTCTACCCGCAGTCGCAAGCCCACGTTGGCTCTCATCCGTTGCAGCGCCCATATCGGGCCAAACGCGTGTCATGTCCAGTATAAAATTCAGAAAATTTTATGACTCATCATCAAGACCGCCATGCAATAACTGCATAGCGCTATAATCCGGCTGAATTGCGCGGGAAAACAGGGGCCTGGGAACGGTGGGGAATATGGATATTTCAGACACGCTTGTATCGGTGGCGGCAATCGTCGCGGTGAATTTCGCCGCCTGGATAACCCCTGGCCCGAACATGATTGCGGTTATCAGCGCCGCTATTTCGGCGGGCCGGCGCGCGGGTCTCGCCACCGGGATGGGGCTGGCGCTGGGCGCCGTCATCTGGGCCGGCCTGGCACTTGCCGGCGTGACCGTCCTGTTCGAAATCTTTCCGAATGTCGCCCTTGCCCTGCACCTGCTGGGCGCGGCTTATCTGTTCTGGCTCGGCCTGAAGGCTTTGCGGGCCGCGGTCGCGGATGACTGCACGGCCCTGCACCCGACGGGTGCTTTGGCCGGGCGGGGTGTTTTGACCCAGCGGGGTGTTTTGAAAGGTGCTTTCCTCACCGGCCTTTCCGTCAGCCTGACCAATCCCAAAGCGGCCTTGTTCTTCGGATCGATCCTCACCGCTTTCGTTCCGCTGGCGGCGACCGATGCTTATCTTGTCGGTGTCGTAGCGCTTTGCGGCCTGTTGGCCGTGTGCTTTCACTCGACGACAGCTTTCGTGTTTTCCACGCCTTTCGCAGTTCAAAAATTCAATGCCGCCCGGCGGCGCATCACGGCGGGCTTCGGCATCGTCTTTTCAGGGTTGGGGTTGGCAGTCGCCTATGACGCGTTGAGGCGATAAACAGCCTCTTCCCTGCGATCCAGAGCAGGCGTATAATTCCGCCCATTGGTGCATGAGCCCGAGCGGCAACGGGCCCGCAGAGCTTCGCTGCACCCTCTCCTGGAGAAATCCGATGACGCTCGCTCTTTGTGCGGGTTTTCTGACGGCGACCGTGTTGTTCTATGCATGGACCTATGGCGCCTTTCGCAATACCGATCAAAATCTCAATGAAGACACCTGGGGTGAGGCTAAAGCTTCAGCTGCGGCGATTGTCCTGACCGGCTTGTTTACGGCCACATCCGCCCTAGCCATCGCCGCCGCCGTCGATATTGATGCTGCAATGGCCGACGTCGACGCCGTGACCATTGGCGTGATCGCCGTATGTGCGGTTTTGCTTTGGTTGCTGCCGCGCCGCCTGTCGGCGCGGAAATCCGGCGCCGGCCAGAGCGGCCCTTCGCCGGACGGAACCGTCTTGCCATTGCGGACGGGCCCGCGCGGGACGCCTGACGGCAAGGCACGGCACGGAAAGAACAGCAAGGCCGCGTAAGGCGCGCGCCGGACCACCGGCATGATCGGGCGGCCGAATTCGGCCGCCCGTTCCCGACTTAATTCGTGCCGTCGGATTGGAGCTGCCGAAAGTCCGGCAAACTGAAGGTCACGATGTGATCCGCCCGGCCAACGAGCGCCGTGTCGCGATCAATGTGCCGGTCCGGATCGAGATATTCCGAAGCCCCGAAGGTGAATGTCGGCCTGCCGTCGGAATTGCAAAGAGGCAGGCTGATCCGGGTAACGGACCGACCATCCGCCGGGGCCGCCATGCTGGCGAAAAGAACGGCCGGTGTATCGAGAACGAAATTCATCCGTTGGCGGATCGGATAGTCGTAGTCAGGCCCGAGGACTTCACGCGCGGGACGCTTCATAATCGACTGGCTGTGCGCGCGATTGATCTGCTCCCCCGACAGCCGGCAGGAAAACTCGCCGTCCTCATCGCGCTCGTAAAGCCAGACATTCGGCAAGGCGCGCCCCAATCGGTATGGGTCGATATCGTTTCGCGATGGCATCGCACGGTCGCCGCGCGCATCGTTCCAATGGCGAAAGACCGTACGCAGAATCTCGCTACCGAAATTTGCCTCGAACCGCTCTGCGCCATTTGTTGGCATAATCGCAACAATCCATACGGGTTGTGTGCCGAAGCACCGAATATTCCGCACCACTCCGCCAAATGACCGCCCGAAAATCAGATAGGCGTGTCTTCCGACAGTCGCTGGAACGTCGGTATCCTATAAAATTTCACATCCAAAGATATGAAGTTGAATGAATCCTGATCAAGTTTCGGGGCCGCGGAATCACAATATTCCGACACTCCGAACACGAATCTTGGGCTGCCGTCCTTGTCCGCCAACGGAACGCACAACCTCTCGATGGTCGGGCCGGCAGCGGAGCTTTTGGAAAAACCGTGATAAAGAGCGCCCCGATCCAGGGCATAGTCCCAACGGGGCCGAACGACCTCATCGAATTTCGGGCCGATCACATCGCGCGCCAATCGATTTTGTATCGGCCGGCCGTAAGCGGTGTTTATTTCCTCGCCCGCCAGACGGCAGCGAAAATCCATGTTGTCCTCGCGCTCATAAATCCAGGTGCGGGGCAATGTGCGGCGCAGTTCCAACGGGTCGATGTCACGCCGTTCCGGCATGACGCGGTCACCGCGCACAGCGTTCCAATGCCGGAACGCCACGCGCAGCATTTCACCCATTTGTTCCTCATGGAACCGGTCGTTCAGCTCAACGGACATCGGCGCATATGGTCATGTTCGCGCCGTGACGTACAGCGCTTTTCGGCCATTGCCCGGATCAGCGTTTGGGGACCCGCAAAGCCGCGGTTTCGATGCTCTTGGCGTCGATCGCGAAGTGGTCGTAGAGATCGCTCGGCGTCCCGGTTTGGCCGAAATTGTCGACGCCAAGCGGCGCCACGGAATGCCCCCGCACCGATCCCATCCAGGCCAGCGCCGCAGGGTGCCCGTCGATCACCGTACAGAACCGCGCCTTGTCGGCGAGCGGTTCCAACAGGTCTTCGATATGCGCCATCTCACCGCCATCCGTGCCCTTGAGCCGGGCGCGTTCGACACGTTGCCAATCGTTGTAGAGTCGCGCGGCGGAGGTAACCGCCAACAGGCCCGCACCGGGGAAGCGATCCGCCAGGGTTTCATGCGCCGCGATCGCCTGCGGCGCGACCGCGCCGGTATAGACGATAGCCAGCGATGCGTCCGGGTCCGGCTTCTTCAACCAATAACCGCCAAGCGTGATCTGCCGCTTCGTCTCTTCATCCAACTCCCGCTTCGGCTGATCCATCGGCCGGGTCGACAGGCGCAGATAAATCGCGCCCCCGTCTTCGTCCTGCATGTAGTTGAAGCCATAGCGCATGATCTCCGCCAGTTCGTCGGCGAAGGACGGCTCGTAGCCCAGCAGCCCGGGCTGCCCCATACCGATCAGCGGTGTTGAAATGGATTGGTGCGCCCCGCCTTCCGGCGCCAGCGTCACACCGCTGGGCGTTGCCACCAGCATGAAACGCGCACCCATGTAGCAGGCATAGTTCAGCGCATCGAGACCGCGGGAAATGAACGGATCGTAGAGGGTGCCGATCGGCAGCAGACGGCCGCCGAACAGGCTTTCCGACAGGCCCAGAGCCGCCAGATTCAGGAACAGATCGTTTTCGGCGATGCCGAGTTCGATATGCTGCCCCTTCGGCGACCGGGTCCATTTCTGGGCCGAGGGCACCTTGCGTTCGCGGAAGGTGTCCTCTTTTTCGTAGCGCCCGAACAATCCGCGCTGATTCACCCAAGGCCCGAGATTCGTCGACACCGTCACATCCGGCGAGGTCGTGACGATCCGGTCGGCCAGCATGCCGCCCGCGCGGGCGATTTCGTTCAGGATGCGGCCGAAGGCTTCCTGGGTAGAGGTGCGTTCCTGCCGTGCTTGGGTAAGCGCGTCGGGGATCGGCACGCGTTGATCCGCCAAACGATACGTCTTCCGGCGCGCATAAGGCGCTTTGGCCATCTGAGACTTCAACGCGGCCTCAGGCAGTTCAATGCCTTCGAACTTGTCCCATTCATGGCCTTCGCGGACTTTCTGCGCCTTGCGGAAAGCGTCCATTTGTTCAGGCGTCATCAGGCCGGCATGGTTGTCCTTATGGCCCATCAGCGGCAGGCCGTAGCCCTTGATCGTATAGAAGATGAAACAGGTCGGCCGGTCGTCCTTCACCTGATCGAAGGCATGCAGCACCGCCTCCATGCTGTGTCCGCCCAGATTGGACATGACCGCATGCAGTTCGTCATCGGAATAGCTGTTCAGAAGATCGTGCAGGTCGCCGATATCCGGCTCGTCCGCGCGGGTGTCCTCCAGGATCTGTCGTCGCCAGGCCGGGCCGCCCTGGAAGGCCAACGCCGAATAAACGTCGTTCGGACATTCGTTGATGAACTTCTTCAGCAACCGTCCGCCCGGCTTCTTGAAGGCGTCCATCTGAAGCCGCCCGTATTTGACGGTAATGACATTCCAGCCGACGGACCGGAACATGCGCCCGATGACGCGGAACAGATGCTCGTTCACCACGCCGTCCAGGCTCTGCCGGTTATAGTCGATGACCCACCAGCAGTTCCGGATGTCGTGTTTCCAGGTATCCATCAGGCATTCATAGACATTGCCTTCGTCCAGTTCCGCATCGCCGACGATGGCGATCATCCGGCCCGGGTCGTGGTCCTGCGGGGTGATCCCCTTCATGCGCAGATAGTCCTGGGTCAGGGCGGCGAAATTGGTCACCGCCGCCCCCAGGCCGACTGAGCCGGTCGAAAAATCGACCGTGTCATTGTCCTTGGTTCGGGACGGGTAGGATTGCGCCCCGCCGAAACCGCGGAAGGCTTCCAGCTTCTCCCGGCTTTGATTGCCGAGCAGATACTGGATTGCGTGCATCACCGGGCTGCCATGGGGCTTCACGGCGATACGGTCATGTTCGTTCATGACGTGGAAATAAAGCGCGGTCAGGATCGTGTTGATCGAAGCGCAGGAAGATTGATGCCCGCCGACCTTCACGCCGTCCGGATTGTCCCGAAGATGGTTCGCATTGTGGATCGTCCAGGTGCTCAGCCAACGGACGCGCCGCTCGAGTTCCTCAAGAACCCGGATATCGTCCGCCGAATAGCTGGGTGCCGGGCCTGAGCCCGCGTCAATCATGGATCCGTCAGCCGCCATCGTTTCTTCCCATCGAACCAATATTTTCATCCGAACCGGGCCAACCCGTTCGATCAGGTCTTAATATAGCCTTCCCCAAGGGTTTTCCCCATTGGCGATGGAATAACAGTCATGCCGACACTTCGAAACAAAACAGTTTCCCGGACAAGTGACTAGGGATCGGTGGCGGCCAGCGTTATCCGTGTTCAAAACCCGGCACTATTGGTCTACCGTTCAGCCATGCGATTATTCTCACATGCCGACAGGCCGGTGCATTTGGGCCGGTATCCGATGGAACGCCTGCCGCGCCGTGCGGCGGGAAGCCATGCGAATGACGCAGTTGCGCCGCAAGACACAGCCCGGATCAGCCCCGACGAGACCCTGCCGCACGTCTTCTCCCCCTATATCGACCTTTATCGGCGGAACAGAGACGGTGATGTGGCCCCCGCCACTGCCCCCATCCCGGAGGATCGCCAGACCCGCACCGACAATCTGAAGGCCGGCTGCTACTTCCTGGACGCGGCCGGGGCCGGCACCTGTGTGATCCCGGCAACGGCGCGGCAACAAGGCCTGCCGGCGGACCATGACCATGCCCTTGTCATCCTGGTCGAACACGGGCCGATGCCCGACCCGAACGAGGCCGCCTTTCCCTGGCTGGAAGGGTCGGCCGATGCGGTGGCAGATCTGCGCGCCGCCGAAATCGCCGTCTGCCTTGCCGGGTATTTGCGGAATATGGGCTATTCCGCGCGGGCTCATTTCTCCTTCCCCGATTGTGCCGAGGTGAATCTTTCCGCGCTGGGTCTGCAATGCGGGCTAGTCGAGGCGATCAACGGGCAGGCGAACCATCCCTATATCGGAACGGGCTTCCGGCTTGCCGCCGTCACCACGGATTTCGCGGTCGCGGATGAGGCGCCGCTCGCCAAACGGAACGCCGCCGAGACCTTCCTGGCGAAAGGCCCGGCCTGGTGGTTGGGTTTGGGCGGCGCGGCCACACCGTTCGACAAGACAGGCAGCCGCGCCCTGCATCTTGGCCGCCACCCGATGGAGAAGATCAAACGGGTGGACCGGCCGACGACGATGGTGAACGAGGCCAAGATCAAACGCGTCGCCAAGCGCGCGGAATTCTTCCAGCGCGCCCTGATGGGCGATTTGGGGGAAAAGGCGCAGCGGGAAAGAAACCGCTTCGCGGTGAAAAATCCTTATGCCTTTGCGATGGTGCCGCTTATTCGCGGCATGGTGCCTTTCCAGCACGGGGAAACGGCGGCTACGCCATCGCCCGGAACAGCAGACGCCGAAGGCAATGCCCGGGCCGTGAAGGGGCTGGCCTATCATCTAGGCGCGGACATGGTCGGAATCTGCGAGGCCAAGGACTATGCCTGGTATGCCCATGACGCGGAAGGCAGGCCGGTTCCCGTCCGTCACAAATACGCCGTTGTCATGCTGATCGATCAGGGTTTCGAAACCATGGAGGGGTCGAGCGGCGACGATTGGATATCCGGCGCGCAATCCATGCGGTCCTATATGCGCGGCGCACAGATCGCCGGCGTCATGGCGGCCCATCTGCGTGGTCTGGGGCATGATGCACGGTCGCAGACCAATGCGGATTCGGAAGTGCTGCATATTCCCCTGATCCTGTGGGCGGGATTGGGAGAGATGAGCCGGATCGGCGAGTTGGTCCTTAACCCCTTCGTCGGGCCGCGGTTCAAATCCGTGGTGTTGACCACCGACATGCCACTGGCCGTCGACAAGCCGGTCGATTTCGGCCTGCTCGACTTCTGCGAAAAATGCACGAAATGCGCCCGGGAATGTCCCTGCTCGGCCATCCCGCTCGGGCCGCGCATCGAATATAACGGCTATGAAATCTGGAAGCCGGATGTGGAGCGCTGCACCCGTTACCGGGTGATCAATCCCAAAGGCTCGGCCTGCGGGCGCTGTATGAAGACCTGCCCCTACAATACCGAAGGGCTGCTGTCGCACCGCGCCGTTCTATGGGCCGCGATCAACCTTCCCGCAAGCCGCAGGGCAATCGCCAAGTGGGACGACAAGCTCGGCAACGGATCGATCAACCGGGCGAAGAAATGGTGGTTCGACCTGGAACAGGTGGACGGCGTCGCGGTCGCCCCGCGTGCCGGGGCGAACGAGCGGCAATTGGACCTGAACGGCAATACCGATCCCGCGGGGCAGAAAATCGCGCTCTATCCGCCGGAAGAACATCCGCCGGGCGACATGCTCGATCCGCGCCCGATAGACCGGAAACAGGCCCTTGAGAGAGGGGCCGAAGCCACGTCCTGCCGACCGGGCGGTGGAGAGACGGAATAAGATGCGCCGTCTTGTGATCGCCTTGGCCGTGTTCTTCCTGCTCGTATCCGGCGCGGCGGCATTGGTGTGGATCAACCGGGTGCCGCTGGCGGAATGGGCGATCGATACCTATCAGCCCGAAACCCCATTAGGGCCCGTTTCGGTGCGGATCGACGACATCACATTGTCCTCGGTAAACATTCCCGAAATCCGGGCCCGGTACCGCGGGCCGATCGCGATGCAGGATATCTCGGCGGATTTCGGAATCGGCGCGGACTGGCATCTGACCCTGTCCTCGGTCCGGATCGGTTCGTTGAATGCCGCGCTTTCCTTCGCCGATTGGGTCGACCTGCTCGACACGCTCGCGGCGAGCGGTTCCGAAGGCGGCGAACCGGGCCTGCCGGCTCTCCCCGTATCGGTCGGCGGGCTGACCGTGGAAACCATCGATCTCTACGCGGAAACGCCCAAAGGGTATGCCCTGCTGAACGGCGATCTTTCGTTCCACGGCCCCGTCGATTTCACACAGCCGGAAGCACTTGCCGCAATGGCCGACGGTTTGGAAGGCACATTGCTGCTCAGTGCCGGCGCGGCGGGCTTTCCGGTCAAGACAGGCGCGATGGGCGGCGGCTCCCTGGTCCTGAATGCATCCTTCGCCGACAATCTCGCCAAGGTCGAGGCGATAGCGCCGCTCAGGCTCAATCTGGAGGTTTCCGAGCCGGTCCCGGGCTTGCCCGATCTGCCGGTGGGCGTCTACCGGGCCGATATAGGGTCGGATGAATTACCCTTCCGGATGTCGGTCGGATACGGGGTCGACCCGGCGCCGACCCCGGGTTCGCCGACCCTGCGCACATTGATCCTGGCGCCCTTCCCCTTCGCACTCGACACCCCGTTCGGGACGGCCTCCGCCCAAGCGACAACCGCCCCGATGGAAGTCAACGAAGCCCAGGCGGATCCGACGGCGCTGCATCTCGGCATGAAAGGCGAGCTCGCCCTTTCAGGTCTGCCGCTGCCGTCGGGGATCAAAGCGGATATTGCGGGCGGGTTCGTATTCGACAAGGGCAAGCGGACAAGCGTCGCGCTTGCCAAGGGGTTCAAGGTATCGGCCGATTTATCAGCCTCCCCCGTCCTGGCCAATCTTCCGCAAGCGGCACGGGACATGCTCGGCAGCACCCTGTCCTTGGCGATCCAAAGCAAAGTCGAAGCCGTACTCGGAGAAAACGGGAACACTATTGCCGGCGAAGGGGCCATGACGCTGAGCAGCGGCGCTGTAAGTGTGGGACTTCCCTCCGGGTTCGACCTGGAATTGACGCCGCGGAACGAGGTGAAGGCGCATACGAAGACCCTCACCCTCGCCCTCTCATCAAGCAAAGCGCCCATCGCGGCCACCGCCACTATGACCGACTTTACCGCCGCAGTCGGCCCGGACGGCGCTGTGGAGGCCAAAGCCGACTACCGGGTGGAGACCGACCGGGGCCGGTCGTCGGGATCCCTGACGGCGACGCGAACCGGCGAGAAAACAACGGTCACCGTCATGGATGCGGAAATGACACTGCCGGGATCGGACTTATCGATCCCTTCCTTCCGGGCGACAGGCAACATGGCCGATGGCGCCATCGACCTTTCCGCAACCGTCGATGAGGTGCGCATGGGCGACCTGCGGGCATTGAAGCGCCCCTTGTCCCTGAGCGGAAAGACAAAGCTGGAGGACTGGGGATTCGACTTCAGCGCATCCGGGTCGATCGACGACAGCGTCACCGTTTCGGCAAAGGGAACCTATACGGACGGCGATATCGTCATGACTTTCAAGTCGGGCGACATTCCTTTGGGACCGGACGGCGCGGATTTGAGCGAGTTGAGCGAATTGATCGATCTGGGCCGGTCGGACCCGAACGGGTCGATACGGATCGAAGGCGAATTGACCTATCAGCATGACGCGGTCAGCGGCTACGCCGATCTGCATATCGCGGAAATCGGTTCGGTTCTGGCGGACGGGACGGAAATCTCCATCCTCGGCACCGTGACGTTCGACCTTTCGCGGCCGCCGGCCACCATGCGCCCAGCGACCCTGACGGGGACGCTTTCCTCCGACATCATCGGGGATATTCCGTTCAAGGAGACATTCACCCTGCGCGAAACGGGGGAGATGGTCGTCGAGTCGCTGGAAGCGCAATTCCTGGGCGGCACCGTAACACTTAGCGAAGGCCTGGCCAGTGCCTCGGCGGGGAGTTTGACGGGGCAGCTCCACGCCGCGGCGATCGACCTGAACGCCCTTGCCGTCCTGATGAATATCGAAGGGCTTGAAGGAACGGGCCGCCTGACCGGCGATTTGAAGTTCCAGGTGAAGGAAGACGCCGTCGTCGTGGAACAAGGCGCCTTGAGCGCCGAGAAGCCCGGTGTGCTGCGTTACCGGGGTGAGGCCCTGCGCGCCGCCGCCACCGGCAACGAAAACCTGGCGCTACTTGTCCAGGCCCTGGAAAACTTTCACTACGAAGTCCTGACGCTGGGCATCGACATTCCGGAATATGGCGAAGGTGTCGTGACGCTCCATCTGGAAGGCAACAACCCGGACGTCCTGGAAGGCTATCCCTTCGACGTTACGATCAACCTGGAAAGCGAATACGGGCGGCTGATCAAGACATTCCTGAACCTCTACAACGAAATGGACGTCATTCTGCAAGGGGCGCTCCGCTAGGTGCTCAGGAAAAAACAACACCGCCATAATTTCGCCGTCTTTGCCTGTTCCTATCGGTCGGTTCCGGCTAAGCTTCCCCCGGTACGGATTGATGGATCAGCCAAGGACGGCAGAATGAAAGCCTATCGGCTAGTGATATTTGGGATCGCGGCGCCCCTGTTGATGGCGGGGTGCACGCCGACCGTGAAGGTCGAGGCTCCGACGGAGCCGATCACCATCAATCTCAACGTGAAGCTGGACGCGGAAGTCCGTGTGAAACTAGAGGAGAAGGCACAGGAAGATGTTGCTAAAAACCCAATCTTCTAGCCCGCGACCGGCTTTGGTTCTGGCGCTGCGCGCCCCGTTATTCCTTTTCGCGATGGTTTGCGCCGTTCTTTTCGCAAGCGGCGAGGCGGCCATGGCCGATCCCCTCGATGCGCCCCGGGCCGCGGGCCTGGTCGGCGAACGCTATGACGGCTATGCCGAGATACGCGACCCATCAGCTCCAGCGGATGTCGCCGCGCTTGTCCGGTCGATCAACCGCCAGCGTCGGGACTATTATGACCAACTGGCCAAAAAAGAGAATGTCAGCCCGGCGGAAGTCGGAAAGCTCTACGCCAACAAGATCTTTCAGTCGGCGCCGCGCGGCTATTGGTTCAAGGACCAATCCGGTCAGTGGAAGCGCAAATTCTAAGACGGTCGATTTAGTTTCCAGTTCGGCCCGCACGTGATTTCCGTCGGTTGGGCCGGGCTGCTGTTCCCGGAATGGCCCTTGTTCCATATCGGTTGGGACGTAATATCTTAATCAAACCTTGGCCGTCCTCTCCACGGGTCTGACCCGCGGGGCCTGTTTTCCTGTTCGATTTTGGCAGTCGCCATTTCAAGCCTGCGAAAACACGTGCCGGGATCGGCCGGGTAAACATGTTCGGATTCAGAAACACGGTGATGAAACAATGACCAATAGCCTGCCCAAGAATGTCGACGACACCATGACCCTTTTGGGCGAAGGCAATTACGTGGCCGACCGCAGTCTGGCGACGGCGCTTTTCCTTTCCCTTGAGCTGAAGCGCCCGCTTTTTTTGGAAGGGGAAGCCGGGGTCGGGAAGACCGAAATCGCGAAAGTGCTGAGCAACACGCTGGGCCGCGATCTGATCCGCCTGCAATGCTATGAGGGCCTCGACGTTTCCGCCGCCGTCTATGAATGGAATTATGCTAGGCAGATGCTGGAAATCCGGATGGCCGAGGCATCCGGCGGCGCGGACCGGCAAACGCTGGAATCGGAACTCTTTTCCGAGCGCTTCCTGACCAAACGCCCGATCCTGCGCGCCTTGGAGCCCCATGCGGGCGGCCCGCCGGTTCTGTTGATCGACGAACTGGACCGGACGGACGAGCCCTTCGAAGCCTTCCTGCTGGAAGTCTTGTCGGATTATCAGGTGACCGTGCCGGAAATGGGAACGGTGAAGGCGGAAACGCCCCCGCTGGTCATCATCACATCGAACCGCACGCGTGAAATTCATGACGCCATCAAACGCCGCTGCTTCTACTACTGGGTCGATTACCCCAATGCGGAGCGCGAGTTCGAGATCCTGAAGATCAAGGCACCGACCGCACCGGAAGATCTGTCGCGGCAGATCGTCGCCTTCGTTCAGAAAATCCGCAGCCTGGATCTGTTCAAACTGCCCGGCGTCGCGGAAACCATCGACTGGGCCCAGGCGCTGACACAGTTGGACCGCCTGACGCTCGATCCGGATACCATCAACGACACATTGGGCACGTTGCTGAAATACCAGGATGACATCGCCAAGATTCAAGGGTCGGAGGCGGCCCGCATCCTGGACGAGGTGAAGGCGGAGATGAGCCAGAAGGAAAGCGTATGACGGCGGGGCCTTCCGACGACAAACGGGGCAAGAACACGCTGGGTGAGAACACTCTGGGTGAAAACACGCTGACCGAGGGCGATATGGAAACCGTCGATCAGCTTGTCGCCCCCAACTTTTTCCTGGGCGAAGCGGATGGCGGACGCCTGGCCGACAACATCATGCATTTCGCGCGGGTGCTGCGGCGGGCGGGCCTGCCCGTCGGTCCCGGCAAAGTGCTGGAGGCGGTCAAGGCCGTCTCGGCGGTCGGTGTCGCATCCCGCAAGGATTTCTATTGGACCCTGCATGCGGTCTTCGTGAACCGGCGCGACCAACGGGAAGTCTTCGACCAGGCCTTTCACTTTTTCTGGCGCAATCCCAACCTGCTGGAAAAGATGATGGGTATGTTGCTGCCATCGACCAAGCTGGACGAGGGCGCCGCCCCCCCGAAGGACGAAATGTCCCGACGCGTCGCCGACGCCCTGGCCGGCGACAAGCCCGGCGACGAAGAGGACGAGGCCGGCGAACCCGATGAAGAACTGATCGAGATGGACGCGACGCTCACCTTCTCCCGCGATGAGGTGTTGAGCGAGAAGGATTTCGAGAAGATGTCCTCCGCCGAACTGGCGGAAGCGCGGTCCGCGATCCAGAAACTGACCTTGCCGATCCGGCAGGTGCCGAACCGCCGCTTTCAACCGCACCCGCAAGGCCGCCGTATCGACATGCGCGCCACCCTTCGGGAAGCCGCCCGCTTCGGCGGGGACCTGGCCGCTTTGAAACGGCGGAAGCGGACGCGCCGCCCGCCGCCCTTGGTCGTGCTGTGCGACATTTCCGGGTCCATGGACCGGTACGCCCGGATGCTGCTGCATTTCATGCATGCCCTGACCAACGACCGGGACCGGGTTCATACCTTTCTGTTCGGCACGCGGTTGACGAACATCACACGCTATCTGCGCTACAAGGACCCCGACGCCGCGGTGGATACGATTTCCGAGGCGGTCGAAGATTGGTCGGGCGGCACCCGCATCGGCCATGCTCTGCACGACTTCAACGTCAATTGGTCGCGCCGCGTTCTGGGCCAGGGCGCCGTCGTCATTCTGATCACAGACGGTTTGGACCGCGAGGGCGCGGAGGGCGTCGCCGAAGAAATGGAACGTCTTCACAAATCGTGCAGGCGTTTGATTTGGCTGAACCCGCTTCTTAGATATGACGCGTACGAACCAAGGGCCGCCGGCGCGCGCGCGATGATGCCGCATGTGGACGAATTCCGCGCCGTTCACAATTTGGGCAGTTTGGCTGAATTGGCGGAAGCGCTCGGCACGGACGCATCCCTGAGCCGCCGGGAAATGGCCCGGTGGCGCGCGGCGGCCGCTTGATCGACCCGGCCCGTCCGCGGCCGGAACTGGAGGGACCCTGTGATGACGACTGAAAACCTGCCCGACAACAGCCAGGACGACGTTCTCGCCCAGGCCGATGCGTGGCTCGACGCCGGCGACAAGGTCGCCCTTGCGACCGTGGTGCGGACCTGGGGGTCGTCCCCCCGCCCGATCGGTAGCCAATTGGCGATCAATGCCGACGGCCGCTTCGCGGGGTCCGTCTCAGGCGGATGCATCGAAGGCGCGGTGATTACCGAAGCGCTGGAGACGATGGAAGACGGCAAACCGCGCAAGCTGGAATTCGGTGTTTCCGATGCTATGGCCTGGGAAGTCGGCCTGGCCTGCGGCGGAGAGATCGAGGTTTTCGTCGAGAAGCTGGACGCCTAGATTATGAAACGCATCGTTTTGAAGGAATTGCGCCGAGCCCGGGAGAACAGGACCCCGGCAACCCTGGTGACCGACCTTGTCACCGGCGCGCAGACTCTGATCGTCGGCGAGGCGTTCTATGGCGATCCCCTGCCCGATGTGCCTGACTTGGAACAGGTGATCGACCAGGTGATGGTACAGGATAAGGGACGCACGATCGAAGCGGGCGACAGCCGGATTTTCGTACAGCCCTTCAATCCGCCGCTGCGCATGATGATCATCGGTGCAGTGCATATTTCCCAGGCCTTGGCCCCGATGGCAAAGATCGCCGGTTATGACGTGACGGTGATCGATCCGCGCACCGCCTGGGCCACCGAAGAGAGGTTTCCCGGCGTCGTGCTGGACCAGCGCTGGCCGGACGAGGTAATGGAAGAAACACCGCCCGACCGCGGCACGGCGGTCGTGACCCTGACCCATGATCCGAAGATCGACGACCCCGCCTTGGAAGTCGCCCTGCGCAGCGACGCCTTCTATATCGGCGCGTTGGGCGGCAGTAAGACCAATGCCAAGCGCGAGGAACGGCTGAAGGAAGCCGGCTTGACCACGGAACAGATTGCCCGGCTGCACGCGCCCGTGGGGCTCGACCTGGGCTCCGTCTCGCCGGCCGAAATCGCCGTGGCGACCCTTGCCCAGGCAACGCTTGCCCTGCGCGGACCACGCCGGAAAGGGTGATCGGAATAAGCCATGCGGTTTGGCGATATATCCATCGATGAGGCTTTGGGCAGCATCCTGGTCCACTCGACGCGGGCCGGATCCAAACGCCTGAAAAAGGGCCGCATCCTGACCGAGCCCGATCTGGACGCCTTGCGGGAAGCGGGGATCGCGTCGGTCACTGCCGTCACCCTGGATGCCGGTGACGTTCACGAAGACCAAGCCGCGAAACGGGTCGCCGAAGCAGCCGCGGGTCTCGGCGGCGCTGCCCCAATCCCGGCCCAGTCGATCAGCGCGCCCTTCACCGGACGGGTCAACTTGATCGCGGACGCGGCCGGTGTCGCCAAAATCGATACCGCCGCCATCGACGAGCTGAATCTTGTGGACGAAGCGATCACCATCGCGACCGTCCCCCCTTTTGCCGTGGTGCAGCCCGGTCAGATGGTCGCCACGATCAAGGTTATTCCCTTTGCCGCGCCTGAAGACCTTGTCGCCCGGTGCGAGGATATCGCGCGCCGGGCGAGACCGATGATTTCGGTTGCCCCCTTCAAGGCCAAACGCGCCGCCTTCATCCAGACCCGTTTGAAGGACACGAAGGAAAGCGTGCTGGACAAGACGACGGCGGTGATGACGGCCAGGCTCGACAAGGTCGGGGCCGCGCTTGCAGCCGAAATGCGGGTGCCGCATGAGGCATCGGCCCTGGCTGACGCGATTTCCGAATTGAATGCCAAGGAAGCCCCGGACCTGATCTTTATCGCCGGGGCCTCGGCGATCACCGATCGCCGCGATGTCATTCCATCCGCCATCGAACAGGCCGGCGGTACGGTCGATCATTTCGGTATGCCGGTCGACCCCGGCAATCTCTTGCTGTTCGGCACGCTGCGCGGTGTTCCGGTTGTCGGCATGCCGGGTTGCGCGCGGTCCCCCAAGCTGAACGGCTTCGATTGGGTTCTGGAACGGCTGGCGGCGGATATCCCCGTCACCCGGGCCGATATCATGAAAATGGGCGCGGGCGGATTGCTGAAGGAAATCGAAACCAGACCGCAGCCCCGTTCCGGTCCGGATGCCGGAAGAGCCGCCGCGCCGCAAGCGCCGCGCGCCCCGCGCATCGCGGCGATCCTGCTGGCGGCCGGCCGCTCCACACGGATGGGGGATCGGAACAAGCTTCTGGTCGATGTGGATGGCGACCCCATGGTGCGCCGGGTGGCCGAAACGCTTGCGGCATCGAAGGTCGCCGGTGTCACCGTCGTCCTTGGTCATGAGGCGGACAGGGTCCGGGATGCCCTGAACGGCATGGCGCTGCGCTTCGTGGAAAACCCGGACTTCGCCCAGGGATTGTCGACCTCGGTCAAGGCGGGGGTCTTGGCCCTGCCGGAAGATTGCGACGGCTTCATCGTCTGCCTGGGCGACATGCCGACCGTGCGGACGGCGGATATCGACCGGTTGATCGCCGCCTTCAATCCGGTGGAAGGCCGGGCCATCTGCATTCCGGTGCATCACGGCAAACGCGGCAACCCCATCCTGTTCGCCCGCCGCCTGGCCGCTGAAATGGCGGCCTTGGAGGGCGATACCGGTGCGAAGCGCCTGATCGGTGCGCATGAGGACGAGGTTTGCGAGGTCGAGACGGATAGCGGCGTCCTGCTGGATATCGATACCCCGGAAGCCCTCACCCGCTTCAAGGACGCGTAGCGGACACGTCAGACAGGAAGTCCAGAACCAGCTTTCCCATCCCATAGTCATAAAGGTTCGTATGGTGCGCCTCGTCGACCAGCAGAAACTGCTTTGGCTCGACCGCAGCCGCGAAAAGCCGTTCCGCGAACCGAACCGGAATGACGCGGTCCTGCTTACCGTGAACGATGAGTAGCGGGGCCTCGATATTATTGATTATCGCGGTCGTGTCGTAGTGATCCTTCAAAAGGAACCGGACCGGCACATACCAATAGATCGACGCGGCAACATCGGCCACGGATGAATAAGGGGCTTCCAATACGACGGCCCTGTATCGATCTTCCGTCGCCAGTTTCGCCACCAGCCCCGTCCCAAGCGACTCGCCGTAGAGCACGATCCGATCTTTCGACACGCCTTGCGCCTCTAGGAAGGCAATCGCCGTTCGGCCGTCCTCGGTCAAACCCGCTTCGCTCGGCGAACCGCCGGCCCCGGCATTATAGCGGTAGGTCACAAGCAACACACCGAAGCCCGCTTCCAGATACGGGCGCACCTTTTCCGCCCGATCCCCCAAATGTCCGGCATTGCCGTGCAGATACAACAGAACCGGCGCATCGGCCGTCACCGGCGGCCTCCACCAGGCGAGCAACGGGAATCCGTCCGATGTCGGCAAGCGTTCCGCCGTCATTTCGGGAACGCCGAAGGATTGCGGCGTCGCGATCGTCTGATCCGGGTGATACATCAAATTGCGCTGGAAGACGTATAACCCGCCAACCACCAGCAGATATCCCGCCAGCAATATTCCCATGAAATAGATCATGCGTTTGATTAGCGCGGCCCGGTGTTTTGCGAAAGCGGGTTTCGCCGCGATGGTCCGTATAAGCTCAACTTTGCCGTGGTATTGTCGGGGATTGCTATTGAACACGATCAAGATACCGCGTCTAATCCGGTGATGCTCGCCTTGAACCGACGAACATTCCTCACATCCGCCCTTACCGGCGCAGGCGCCGCCCTTCTTCCCCGTTCCGCGATGGCGTTGCAGGTGGTCGACCTGCAGTTGATCCTTGCCATCGACTGTTCCTACAGCGTGGACCAGCGGGAATACAACCTGCAGGTCGGCGCGATCGGCGATGCGCTGGGCCAGCCCGAGATACGGCAGGCCATCGGCGAAGGCCCAAGCGGATCGATCGCCCTGTCGCTGGTGCAATGGTCCAGTGAATACAGCCAGATCATGGCCCTGCCCTGGACATTGGTTACGCAGGGCAATGCAGGCGCTGTCGGCCAAAAGATCGGCGCCCTGCCCCGAATGACCGCCGATGGCGCGACCTCCATGGCGGCGGCTGTCTACACCTCGATCGATTATTTCAACCAGTCCGCCTTCCAAGCTGCCCGGCGGACCATCGACATCTCCGCCGACGGCCGGAACAACAACGGTCCCTACATGCCCCAGGCCAGAGACGTGGCCACGGCAAACGGCATCACCATCAATGGCCTGCCGATCCTGTTGGAAGATCCGACCCTGGATTATTACTTCAAGCAGAATGTCATTGGGGGGCCGGGATCGTTCGTCGAGAAGGCTACGGATTACGAAGACTTCCGCCGCGCGATACGCCGCAAATTGATGAGAGAAATCCAGTTCGTACCGGTGGCGTCGCTCGACAATCCGAACAGTCACTACTTCCGTTGACATGGCATCGCGCAGCTATTGAACCGGCTTTTACTTGCAAGGGTGTAAGCAATACTTAGCGCCGACCTTCTCAAATTTTGTTGAAGTCACTTCGTCTTTTTGCTTTTGTTGACGTTGAATACGGCTTGGTGCCGTGGGAGAAAGCGGCCAATCCGCAAGTGACGGTCCGGGCATACGGGCTGGGCGAAAAGGGTTTTTGAATAGATGTCCGATCTGTCCCGTGAAGAGCTCCGTGCTCATCTTTCGGCCGTGGAAGCGCAGGTTCGCGCCGCCCTTCGGATTATCGCCGCCGAATCCAAATCGGTTCAGCAAGCGCATGGCGCTTTGCGGGCCGACCTTTCGGCCGCCCTGATCCGGCTGCAATCGGAAATGAGCGAGGGGCAGAGCGAGATCCAGACCAAGCTGGACCGAAGCCTGGCCGAAATCGACGCCCTGCACCGGAATCGCAAGCTGACGACCGCGATCCTGACGGCGCTTGTCCTGGTATTCGGGATTACGGTCGGCGTTCTCGCCGGCGGCAGTTGGTTCTTCCTGCAGCAATCGTCGGGCAACGCGACGGCGATGAGCGCCCCCAATCAATCTTCGGCGGATGCCGGCGACTCCGACCAGGGCTTCATCGTCAATTCCCAATAGGGAAATCCGGAAAAACCAGCTTTCGACTGCCGTGATCAGGCTCAAGGCTTCGACGGCACGCAATAGACGCCGCGCTGCTTGAACGCCGCGCAGAGCTTCTTGGCGTCGTCCGCATTCGCCACCGGGCCGGCATAGAGCCTGTGGAAAATCCCCTTCGTGCCCAAATCGACGCGCTTGACCGTCGGCGACATGCCGGAAAGCAGATTGGGGAACCGGCCTTTCAGATTCGCCCAGCCGCTATCGGCGTTCTTGGGATCCTTGTAAGACGACAGATGAACAAGATAACTGCCCGCGGCAGGGGCGGCGGCCATCTGTTTCGGCGCGGCGCCGGCCGGCTCGGCAGCGGTCGACACGTCGGCCGTTTTCGCCATTTCCTGCTTTGCGGCACCGGTAGATTGTTCCGCCGACAGGCTCATCGGTGCGCCGGATTGCGCATCCTTTTCAGCCCCGGCTTTCTGCCCGTTCTTCAGATCGGCCATTGCGTCGGAAACTTGAACCGGCAGCGGCTGGACGCCGGCATAGGGTTCGGCAGGCGGCGGCGGAGTCCCGGGATCGGTCTGTTTGAAACCCGGTTGGTAGTCTTCACCGCCCGAGGAGACGATGCGCGTGCCGTCCTGCAGGTAAGCGACACGCTCGAAGGATAGCAGGTCCCGCCTGATGATACCGCTGCCCTTGGTATTCGCCGCATCGAGCCGCACATAATTGCCGACGCGCGGCGCGTAATAGAAGGTCACTTCATCCGGGCGCTGGCGCCCGCAGGGAATTTCAAAGGTGTTGTAAGTCCCGGCCGGCCCAACGATCTGCGTTTCGGCGGAAATCTCGCAAACCCACTGGAATTCCCAGGCATAAGGCGGTTTGTCCGTGCTGACGGTCGATTTGAACGTCATCCTGTGACCGACCTGAAGCGGAAACAGCGCACCGTTCACATCGCTTATCAGACGGCGGCCGCTGCCGCGCCCCTCGCTGGCCCAGGCCAGCGCAGGCATCAAGGGGTTATGGCCGGTTGTCTGGGTTTCCCCACTGTCGGCAACCCAATCGACTTCATCCCCCCGCACCGCGACGACGCGCCAGGTCACCGCCGGGTTGTCATAGCGAAACCAATCGCCGACCTGGAATTTCGGGGCCGCTTGCGCCAGCAACCGTTCTTCCGGGGAGAATCCGACCGCTTTCTCCGCCTTGGGCTTGCTTTCGAAAAGTCCGCCTTCGGCGCCGTTCTGCCCCCCTTGGGTGCAGGCCGCCAACAGCATAATGGCGGCGGAAACCGCCGCGATGCGGACCGGAATTGCCCTTCGATTGACCCTCGGGCCCAGTTTTTCGGATGCCGTTACTCTTTTAAGCATGGAGTAACCGTAGTCGAGTCGCGGTTTTTCGCCAGTCAAATTCGATAAAATACTGTGCCCGCACAAGTATCCGGGCACCCAATCGGCAAAGTCGCCAGTAATTTTCGCAAGACGAGAGGGAAAACTGCCGCTACACTGCCGGTATGGTCGACGCGACTCTAGAACGGAGGGATGCTTCGGACGGCACCGGCAACGGTGGGCTGTTTGCGCGCCTGCGCGGCCTGTTCGGCAGCGGCTCCGACAAAAAGAAAAAATCGAAGAAGTCCCGCGGCCCCTGGTGGAAATTGAGCCGCGTGACCTTGCTCGGCCTTGCCGTGCTCGCTTGCTTGGTGAGTTTGCGGGTTCTCGATCCGGAAGCTGTCGAGGCACTGCGGCTGAAGACTTTCGACGCCTTCAACCGCATCAAACCGCGGGTCCCGGCGGAACAAAGCCCGGTCGTCATTATCGACATCGACGAGCGCACCTTGAGCGAGTTGGGCCTTTGGCCCTGGCCCCGAACACTTATCGCCGACCTGATTGCCGCCACGCGCGACTACGGCATGGCCGTGATCGGCTTTGACGCCGTCTTCTCCGAAATCGACAAGACGAGTCCGTCCGCCCTGGTGAAAACGATGCGGGGCGCCGATCAGGAACTGCTTTCCCGGATCGAAAGCCTGCCGAACAACGAAACCATCATGGCGGACACCATGCGCACGATGCGGACCGTCGTGGGGCAGGCCGGCACACGCAACAAACCGCTGTCGACGCCACCGCCGGAGGCACAGCAGACTTCGGTAAAGGCCTTCCTGAAAGACAAGACGGCGCGGCATTTTCAGCCGCAGTTGGACGGCGAAATCATTTCCGACGAAGCCTTCGCCAGAAGCTTCATGCTGAATTTCCCGGAATTGATTTCCAACGTGCCGGAACTCGAGGCCGCGGCCTCGGGCCGGGCATTCTTCTCGGTCGATGAAGAGTTCGACGGAATCGTTCGGCGCGTCCCGGTCATGAAGATCATTCAGGGCACGGTAAAACCGACATTGGCGCTGGAGATGCTGCGTGTGGGGTTCAACGGCAACTCTATTCTGACCCGTGTCGATCCGGGCGGAATCAAGGATGTCGTCCTGCAGGTTAAGGGTACGCCCGGTTTTGCCATTCCGACCGACGAAAAGGGCCGCGTCTGGGTCTATTACGCCGAGGAGGACAAGTTCAACTCCGAGGACAATGCCGGGCGCCTTTACGTTTCCGCGACGGATGTCATCAACAAGCGCGTCCCGCCCGAAAGGCTGGCCGGCAGACTTGCGCTGGTCGGCACCTCGGCCGTCGGCCTGCTCGATATCCGGTCGACACCGATCAGCCCGCGCCTACCCGGGGTGGAGGTCCACGCGAACCTGATCGAAACCATCATGCAGGGAACGATTCTGAAGCATCCGGTTCAGATGCATATTATCGAGATCCTGGTTTTCGCGATCGCCGGATTGATCCTGATCGTCAGCGTGCCGCGCCTGGGACCGTTCGTATCGCTGGCCTTTACCGCCGTCGTCTGCGGCGGGTTGGTCTGGGCCAGTTGGCATATGTTCTCTCAGGAGCTCACCTTCCTGGATCCCGCCTATCCCAGCGCCGCGACCATCCTGCTCTATGCGGTGCTCGCCTTCTCAAACTATGCGCGCGACGCGCAGGAAAAGAAGCAGGTCCGCGGCGCTTTCGCGCAATATCTGTCGCCCGACCTGGTCGAGCAACTGGCGGAAAATCCGGACCAGCTGCAGCTTGGCGGCGAGACCAAGAAGATGACGATGCTGTTCTGCGACGTCCGCGGATTCACATCGATTTCCGAACTCTATAAAGCCGACCCGCAGGGACTGACGGTGCTGATCAACCGGTTGCTGACGCCGCTGACCGATTCGATCCTGAAAAAGGGCGGCACGATCGATAAATATATGGGCGATTGCATCATGGCGTTCTGGAACGCGCCGCTCGATGTGCCGCAACAGGAAATCGACTCCTGCGAGGCCGCCCTGGATATGTACGACCAGTTGGAGGCCCTGAATACGGTCCGCAAGCAGGAAGCAGAAGAAAGCGGTATGAAATACCTGCCGTTGAATATCGGGATCGGGATCAATACCGGTGATGTCGTGGTCGGGAATATGGGGTCGGAACAGCGGTTCGACTATTCGGTCCTGGGCGACGCCGTGAACCTTGCCGCCCGCCTGGAAGGGCAATCCAAGAGCTATGGCGTCAAGACCGTCATCGGCGACACGACGAACGATTACGCCAAGGATCAATTCGCGACACTGGAATTGGACCTGATCGCGGTGAAGGGCAAATCCGAAGCCGTTCGCATCTTCACCCTGCTGGGCCGGAAGGACATGCTGGACAGCGAGGAATTCAAGACGCTGCGCCAGTACCACGAGGACTTCCTGAAAGCCTATCGGTCGCAGGAATGGGAGCATGCGGAAGAAATCGCTGAAACGGCCAGGGGCCACTTGAACGGTTTGATGGACGAGTTCTATTCAATCTATTGCGACCGCATCAACGAATTCCGCGAAAACCCGCCGCCTGCGGATTGGGACGGCGTCTACGTCGCGACCACCAAATAGACCTTTCCCGTCCCCGCACGGGGACATCTTGGCAATTCCCCCCGAGTCCTGAAAACTTCGCCTCCATGGAGATTGTCTGATGGGAGCGGAGGATGAGTGACGGCGACTACAGGATGATCAAGGTCGAGGCACCGGCCGACCATGTCCTTTTGGTGACCCTGAACCGGCCCAAGATCGCGAACGCCTTCAACACCCGCATGGCCGAGGAGTTGCTGGATGTCTGGACCGGCATCGCCGCCGCCCCCGACACCCGCTGCATCGTGCTAACCGGGGCGGGCGACCGCGCCTTCTGCGCCGGGGCCGACCTGAAAGAACGCAACGGCATGTCCCCGGAGGATTGGCACAAACAGCACGATCTTTTCGAGCGGATGGCCTATGCCCTGATGGACTGCCCCAACCCGGTGATCGCCGCAGTGAACGGGGCGGCCTATGCCGGCGGATTCGAACTGGTCCTGGCAGCCGACTTCGCCTATGGCGCCCCGTCGTCGCGTTTCGCCCTGACGGAAGTGACATTGGGGCTGATTCCGGGGATCGGCGGCACGCAGAACCTGCCCCGCGCCATCGGGTTGCGGCGCGCAAAGGAACTTCTGCTTTGCGGCAGACCCTTCAGCTCGGAACAGGCCCTGGACTGGGGCGTCCTGAACCGGATTTGCGACCGCGAGACCTTGCTGGCAGATGCCTTGGCAACCGCCCGGCAGATCGCCGGCAACGCACCCCTGGCGGTGCGGCAGGCAATGGCCGCGATGGACGAGGGCATCGATCAACCTTTGCCCCAGGCCCGCCGGACCGAGATCGAGCGCTATACGCCGCTGATCGACACGGACGATCGGCGGGAAGGCATCGCCGCCTTCAATGAAAAGCGCAAACCGGACTTCAAGGGGCGCTGACCGCCCCGCCCTCCGCGTCGCGGATCGCGGCATCGGTAAGCGAGCCCATCCAAGCGATCCGGTCCCGCAGCGCCGCGCGGCAAAAGGCGTCGAAAGCCTCACGCTCATTCGCAGGCAGCCGACGATAATGCGCGAAGGCATAATGCAGCATCAGCGACACGGTGCCGCCGTAACAGGCATTGGCGGTCGGGCCATTTCCAACATCCAGCCCGTCGCCCTGAAGGACAAGGTCTTGAAACCGCCCGATTGCAGCGTCGAGGCCGCCGCCCCCGTCCAACGCCGATAGTGCCGCATCGCGCCAGTCCGACAGGTCCCGCGCATAAGCGGACAGGACCGCGGTCCGGCCTTCCGCGGACAGGACCGTTCCGGTTGCCGGCAATGCATCGATCAACGTGTTGATCACCGCAGCTGGGTCGCCGTCGACCGGGTCGAGCACCAATTCCGCCGGTGGACAAGGGATAGTGCCCTCGATGCGCGCGCCGTCGCTACAATTGAAAACCGAAATCCCCGGATGCGCCGCCGCGAAGGTACTGAAGAAAGCTTTGTTGAACAGGAAGGTTTTGTTGGTGAAGACCGTTTCCCTGAAATTGCCCGGCACGGCGATATCGAAACGGTCCATGTTCGCGCCGGAACGCCAATAGGAATCGTCCTCGGCCGAGCCTTCCCAAGCATAGAACGACGCCTGGGAATGGTGCTTGTCCTTTTCAGCCGCCCCCATATCGACGCCGAACAGATAGACCCGCCGCGCGCCCGCCCAGACGGCCGCGCGCATGGCCAGGTTCGTGACCGTCGGACCGGCATGGTTCCATGGCCCCACATCGCCGCCGAACAGCAATGTGGGCGTCAGCCCTTCCCGGAAGAACCCGGCCACGCGCCGGAAAAAGGACGGGATGCGCGGGTCCACGGTCACCGGGCACAACAGCGGAATGTCTCTTATATCGTAGCGTTCGGCGACGCCGGCGATGACGGTGTGGATATCCTCGACATTCTCGACCTCGCAATGAAGGTCGGGTTTCAGCCCGTATCCCAACAGGGCGCTCAATGCGGTGCCGCCGCTGATCAACAGCGCGCGGCCGCGCAGCCGTCGGATCTCATCGATCGATTCATCCAAGGAAGGTCCGCTGCCGACGACGATGGCCGGAATGGCGTGGGGCGCTGAATCCCGCGGCGGCGCGACTTTGACGCTGTCATTGCGCATCACCCCCACGGCGTTGCGCAGCATCAGGCATTCGTCCTCGACGAAGCCATGGGAACTTCCCAAGGTCGGCAGCATTTCCGAAAACTGCCGGTGCGCGTCATCCAGCACGGGGCTGGCATAGTGACGAAGGCCATAAGACCCATCCATCGTCAGGGCGCAATGTCGGCGCATTCCTTCGAACACACGGGCCGCCAGGACGATCGGGCTGGCATGGATGTAGAGGTGCAGGCGCCCACCCGTCGCTTCCAGCCCCTCGATCACACCGGCCCAATCCGTAACCCGCAGGCTGAGCGAGACGAATTCCGGAAATTGTTCGGCCAGGAAGACATCCCGCACGGATAGCGATTTCAGCAGCAGCGGAATATGCATTCCCAAGCCTACGCCGAAGCTGATCACCGCGCCGGGAGACACGCCGGGATCGCCGCCTTCCGGATCGGGCAGCGGACCGAAGCGATCGATAAGGGCCTCATAAAACGGCCTTTCGCCCTTCACCCATTCGGAATCGAGCGCCGGCGGATTCACGAAAAGGCGGCTGGGTTTTGCGAGGTAGCGCGCAACCTGACCGGCCGCATAGGCGCCCGCGCCGCCGGCGTAGAGCCGGGTATGGCCCAGGTCGACATTGATATCGCCGCCGTCCTCTTCCGGCACCAGGGCTGGAAACGTCACCGGACGGTCTATCTTCTCAAGGGTCGCGGGCGGCAGATGCCGCCTCAGCGCGTCGATATTCCTGTGATATAGTTCGACAGACATCAGTGGAGACGGCGAATGATTGGAAGACAGTTCATTGTTTTACCGATTCTGGCCCTCGCGGCCATGCTGACCGTTGCAACGGCCTTTCCCCGAGCGGCGGCCGCCCAAGAAAAAGTGGACCTGGAACTGGTCATCGCGGCCGACGGGTCCGGCTCCATCGATGACGAGGAACTCGCATTGCAGCGGCGCGGCTATGCCAATGCGGTTACCGATCCGACCTTGCTCAGCCTGATGACCGGCGGCCTCTATGGCAAGACGGCCATTCTTTACGTGGAATGGGGGGCCGCGGATTCCGTCCATACGATTGTCGACTGGACGATCATCGCGGGCAAAGAGGATGCGGAAGGTTTCGCCCAACGCCTGCAAACCGCCCCGCGGAAGGCTTACGGCTATAACGCCATCAGCGCCGCCATAGACTATGCCGTGATCCAATTCGACGTGAACGGCATCGAGGGGCTACGGCGGATCATCGATGTCAGCGGCGACGGGCCGAACATCAACGCCCGTCCGGTGACCATGGCGCGCGATGACGCCGTCGCCAAGGGAATCACAATCAACGCCCTGGTGGTCAAGACCCGCGGCGGCGGGTTCAGGGGCCCCGGCGGGATGCCGCTGGACGAGCATTACCGGCAGCATGTCATCGGCGGGGTCGGCGCCTTCGTGCGGATCGCCGACAAGGATACGAGCTTCGCCGAAGCCGTGCGCAACAAGATGCTTCTGGAGGTCGCCCAAGGCATTCCCCAAACCGCGGCGGGACCGATGGACGAGAATCGGACGATCATAGACTGACGGCGCATTTTTTCGGGGAAGTTCACCGCAATGACCGACAAGACAGACCTCGCCCTGGCCTCCGCCACGGACCTCATTCAACTCTATCAAAGCGGCGATGTCTCTCCCGTAGAGGCAGTTCAAGCGGCGATCGACCGGTATGAAAAATTCGGGGGGGCGGTGAACGCCTTCGTTCATTTCGACGCGGAAGGCGCGCTGAGCGCCGCCAAGGCTTCGGAGGAGCGATGGCGGAAAGGCGAGCCGCTCGGCCTTGTCGACGGGGTTCCCGCCACAATCAAGGACCTTGTCCTGATGAAGGGCGTGCCGACACGGCGCGGATCGCTCACCAGCGACGACACACCGGCTGTGGAGGACGCCCCGGTCACGGCCAGACTGCGGGAACAGGGCGCGGTTCTGCTGGGCAAGACGACGACGCCGGAATTCGGTTGGAAGCCGTTGACCGACTCGCCCTTGACCGGCACCACCCGCAACCCGTGGAACACCAGCCGAACGCCGGGCGGCAGCAGCGGCGGGGCGGCCTCGGCCTGTGCGCTCGGCATCGGGGCACTGCATATCGGAACGGATGGCGGCGGGTCGATCCGTATCCCGGCCGCCTTTACCGGCATTTTCGGCATCAAGCAGACCTTCGGTCTGGTGCCTGCCTATCCCTTGTCGCCGATGGGAACGGTTGCCCATGTCGGCCCGATGACCCGGACGGTCGCGGATTCAGCCTTGATGCTGAACGTCATCACCCAGCCGGATATCCGCGATTGGTATGCGGTCACCGACGGCGCCGAAGACTATACACAGACACTGGGCGCGGGCGTGGCGCAAATGCGCATCGCCTTCAGCATGGATCTTGGCTACGCCAAGGTCGCCCCGGACGTCCAGGCGAAGGTGCGCGCGGCGGTGAAGGTCTTCGAGGACATGGGAGCGACGGTGGAAGAAGTCGACCCCGGCTTTGCCTGTCCGGATATCACCTTCAACACCCATTGGTATGCGGGCGCGGCCTCGATCTCCCGCAATTTTACCGACAAGCAGATGGCCATGATCGATCCCGGTCTGCGGGAAGTCATGTATACCGGCCGAACCTATCCGCTGTTCCAATACATGGACGTGACGAAGCAGCGCGAGGACCTCGCCTACCACATGGCGAAGTTCCACGAGACCTATGACCTGTTGCTGACGCCGATGATGCCGGTAACGGCGGTGTCCGTGGACAACGTTCTGCCGGACCCCGAAATGTCCAGCTGGCTGGATTGGACCCCGTTCAGCTATCCGTTCAACCTGACCCAGCAACCGGCCGCGACGGTGCCCTGTGGGTTCGGCGATGACGGATTGCCTGTCGGCCTACAGATCGTCGGGCCGAAATTCGCCGACAATCTGGTGCTGACCGCGGCCAAGGCCTTTGAAGATGTCTGCCCCTTCAGGATGCCGGATGGTCCTAATGTCACGCACCAGACCTGAAGCGTTCGCGCTATTGAGTTTGAACCGGCTTCAGGACGAATTTGCCACCGCAGGAATGTGAACCAAAGGGACTGTAGATTTTCCCGGTCAATTCTCCGTTGGCAAGCCGGCCGCGCACGTCAAAGCCGCGGCCGACGATGACCTTTCCTATCAGCCTGCCGGCGCTGACCTGCCCCCGCATCTGCAGTATCTGCCCATCCTCCAGGGAGATGTTTCCGGCAAGACCACCCGATTCCAGAACAGCCTCGATCGGCATCTTGTCTTGCCCTCTGCACCATCGGGGCCCCAGATTGCCCAGCCCATCGACCGGCTCGACATAGCCGGCAAACTTGGTGACACCTGGCGCCAGGGCCACCTGCCTGGGCGCCTGCTCGGTGCTGCGCGGTGCGCTGTTTGCATCAGATGCGGCAAGCTGTTTGGTTTCGGCACGGTTTCGCGCGATCCCCGCGAATTGACCGTTCGGATACCGCGCCAAATAGGCCTGATAGTCGGCGGGGTCCGTGCTGTTCTGAATCGACTGCCAGTAGACCAATTCAACCTGATCCCCGGACGCAGCCGGTTGATCGTTCGATTGGTTTTGAAGCGAAGAAAGCCGGGCCTGGGCCAATCCGGTGTAGATACTGTCAGGATATTGGGCGAGGAAACTTTGCAGCAGGGTCGGATCGCTACTGTCCTTCACTTCGTCCCAAAGCTGGCGTTCGATGTTCCGTTGCTGCGTCAGGGCGCGCGCCGCCTGATCCTGCTCGAGCGATGCGATCCTTTGCGTCGCGATCGACGCGAAGACACCATCGGGGAACTGTGACAGATAGCCCCGGAACATGTCGGGATTGTCACTGTTCGCAATCGACTTCCAGTATTCGATTTCCATTGCTTGATCCGACGGCGCCGGGGCCGGCGCAGGTGCCGCGACGCTCTGCGCCGCGGGCTGTTCGGGTGCCGCTTCGGTGAAATAGAAGTCACCGGTCAGGGAGGATGATTCCCAGGGAACCTGCTTCTCGTTCGTCCGTTCCATGACGGCGATCCGGACGCGCTTGAAGACATCCTCCACCTTCGTGCCCGGTTCCCGGATCGCGCTGGCAAGCGCCTGGGTATAGGGACTGTTCCGGCCCGCCCCGTCTACCGCCACATTGCCGGGTGAGGTCGAATAGGCGAGCAGCGTGCCGCTTGGCGCATCCATCCGCGCCAGCCCTTGAACCGCGGAACGCGAGGACGCGGAAAACGGATTGTTCCGGCAGGCATCCAGAATGACGATGTTGAGGCGGTTCCCCGCACGATCCAAAGCGGCCAGCAAGGTGGAGGCGCGGATCCCCTCGATGTCGACATCGATCTCGTCTTCAATCTGCGCGCCGACCGGGATCATATAGTTTTCGCCGCCGTATTGAACACCATGGCCGGCATAATAAACGAGACCGATGGCGTCTTCCCCGGCATCCCCCAATGCCCGGCCGAAGCTGACAATGGCGCGTTTCATATCGCGCTGATCGGCATCGAGATGTTCAAAGACGTCGAACCCGACCTCACGCAGGGATTCCGCGATCAGGGCCGCGTCGTTCGCCGGGTTTTTCAACCGGCCGAACTCATACTCGCTATTGCCCAGCACAAGGGCCAAGCGTGCCGGCGCCGCCTGAACGGCGGAACTGAGCACGGCCAAAAAGAACACGATGACAGACAAGAACGCTTTGTAACCGCTTCGCACGACCAACCTCTACCGCGATTGAGCCCCTCCAACCTGCAGAAATGTAGCGAATCCAGTTAATTCGGTCCACCATGCAGGGCATCGGAGCTGAATACCGTGAAACGGTCGGGCCTGCAGTACGATCACCCTCAGATGACAAAAGGCAGAGATTCCTCTGCCGATCTTTATGGGCCGGCGCTCGGCGGAGGGCGTAGCCTACCGTGCCAAAGTCAGGGTAAATACGGCGCCACAGACAGTGGAGTTCACCGGTGACCATATCTTACCCATAATGTCGTTTTGAGTTCGCTTGCCGACGACGCGAAAGCCGCTGCCGATCGTCACCTTCGCATCCAGCCTGTCGCCGACAACCCGTCCCCGAACCGGAAACGCCATTCCATTTTCGCTCAGTATGGTGCCGGAAACCGCGCCGTTCTGTTCGGTCAGTTCCATTTTCAACTCTTTTCCGGCCGCACACCAACTGACGCCGGCGGTATGCCGTCCATGGGTCTTGGCAATGCCGGCCCAGTTCAACATGCCGGCCAGGGCGGGCGATGCGGCGGCAACGGCGACTGGCGCGGCTGCGGCAGCGCTTTGATCCTTCGAACCGGTGCTCTCGGCCCTGGACTGTTCTCGCAGAGAACCAAGGCGGGTTTCGGCAAGTCCTGCATAGATGCCGTCCGGATATTGAGCGATGAAACTTTGCAACAATGCGGGATCGCCGCTGCTCTTCACTTCGTCCCAAAGCCGTTTTTCGATATCCTGGTCGCGCAGGGCTGCACCGACAGCACCATTTTCCTCAAGGGAGGCGATCCTTCCGCTTGCGATTGTCGCAAAAATTCCGTCCGGGAACTGCGCCAAATATCCGCGGAACATGCCTGGATCTTCACTATTTGCGATCGCTTTCCAATATTCGATTTCCGCGGTCTGACTGGATGTCTCGACAGCGGGTGGGGGGTGGACCACGTCTTGCGATGCCGATTGCTCCTGCCCGGGTTCGATGAAGTAGAAATCACCGGTCAGGGATGACGCCTCCCAAGGAACCTGCTTGTCATTCGTTCGTTCCATGACCGCGATCCGAACGCGCTTGAAGACATCCTCAACCTTCGCGGAAGGTTCCCTGATGGCACGGGCCAGGGCTTGCGTATAAGGACTGTTCCGGCCAGTGCCGTCCTGCGCGACATTGCCGGGCGAGGTCGAATAGGCAAGCAATGTCCCACTCGGTGCGTCCATCCGCGCAAGCCCCGATGATGCGGAACGCGAGGACGCGGAAAAGGGATTGTTCCGGCAGGCATCCAGAATGACGATGTTGAGGCGATTTCCCGCACGGTCCAAGGCCGCCAGCATGGTGGAGGCGCGGATCCCCTCGATATCCACATCGATCTCGTCTTCGATCTGCGCACCCACGGGGATCATATAGTTCTCACCCCCGAACTGGACGCCGTGGCCGGCATAGTAAACCAGCCCAACAGCATCTTTGCCGGCGTCGCCCAGGGCGCGTCCGAAACTGACAATAGCGCGTTTCATTTCCCGCTGATCGGCTTCGAGATATTCGAAAACCTCAAAACCAACGTCGCGCAGGGATTTCGCAATCAAGGCGGCATCGTTCGCCGGATTTTTCAAACGGCCGAAATCATACTCGCTATTGCCGAGGACAAGGGCGAGGCGCGGGGGAGAGGCAAATGCCAGTCCTGAGAGCAAAGTGAAGAAAATTATCCAACCAGGCAGACCAAAGCGCGTTGCGCGAGACACATAGACCGCCTTTCCGGTACACCCCAAAAACTGGGATTCAGGGAATCAGCCTATCACACTCACGGCCTATTTGCCCACTGTCTGACCCGGAACAACGGGGACGGTCACGCGCCGCCCGACTATTTGCTCGCGGTAGAGCATATACAACCCGCTCGCCACGATGATCGATGCACCGATCACCGTCGGTACATCGGGAATGTCGCCGAAGAAGACAAAGCCGAAAATCGCCGCCCAAACCAGGATCGTGTACTGGTAGGGCTGAAGGACCGCCGCGGGGGCTTCCTTCAATGCCATCACGAAGAGCACATGCCCGGTGATCGAGGTGCAGGCCAGCGCGAACAGCATGAGCCAACCTTCCAGATCGGGCCATGTCCAATAGAACGGACCAACCGTCACGCTGAAAGCAAATCCGACCCAAGCCATGTAGAACAGCGACGTCTCTGAACTGTCGCTTCTGCTGGCCAGACGGGTCATAACCACGTAGAGCGCGAACATCAGCGCACCGAGCAGCACCAGCATGGCGACCGGCTGAACGGCTGTGATCCCCGGCCGCAAAATGATCAGGACGCCGACGAATCCGACGCCGACCGCCGTCCAGCGCCGGATCCCGACGATTTCGCCCAATATGGGAACGGACAAGGCGGTGATCATCAGCGGGGCGGACGAAAACAGCGCATGCACATCCGCCAAAGGCATATAGTGAACGATCCAGGCGAACAGCCCGATCTCGACCGCAATCAACAGGCAACGGACAATTTGCAGGACAGGCCGTTTGGTCGCCGCCGCTTTCTTCACCCCGCCGCGTTTCGCGACCCAGGCGGTTACGAAAAGGGCAAAAGCCGCGAAGCGCACCAACAGAATCTGCGGTGCCTCATACTGGCCGATCAGCGTTTTGGTGATCCCGTCCTGGCTGGCGAAAATGAAAACGGCCAGAAGCATCAGAACGATGCCCCGAACGGATGAAGTGTCGGCGGTGGCGGATGCGGTTTTGGTCATCGGACATCGCTATCCCAGGGTGGGATCGGACACAATCGTCCAGGCGGCACAGCTCCCATGCGGAATATGCAAGGGATTAGCGGCCCATGCTCGTCACTCGGGTGTCAGTTCGAACGCGCCGCGGCACATACCGATGCTTAACGGGTTCCAGAACTTTCCGGTGATTTTCCCGTCCTTGACATAGCCACTTATGGACCAAACGCTCGTATAGAACACCTTGCCGTGAAAGCGGCCGTTCGGTTGGACCGTCGCCCGGATCGAGACCGAGTCCAATTGAGGCGCCGTGATCGCCCCGCTCAACGACCCGCCCTGAACCTGCATTTTGATCGTGTGAGAGGTTTCGTTGTTGCACAGGAAGGACGGCTGTCCGCCCGAGTCCAACTGCCACGTCTTGCCGGCCCAATTCAACGCCCTGGACGCCCCCGTACCGGATGTCGAGGAGGAGGTCACCGCCGGTGCGGCGGCCACCTGCTGCTGCGGCGCGGGCTGGACCGTCGTCGCGACCGGCACCTGACTGGTTTGGCCGGCCTGCGCGACCTTATTGCTGTCCAAATCGGCCAGCCGTGCCCTGGCGAGCGCGACGAACTGCCCGTTGGGGAATTTCTGCAGATAGGCCAGATAGTCGCCGCGGCGATTGCTGTTGCCGATGGCTTCCCAGAACCGAAGATCGACTTCAATTTGGTTCTGGTCGGGGGATTGCCTGGACGTCACGGAAGGCGGCTGCGGCTGGATCGACGCTTGGGTGGAGGACGCCCCCAACTCATCAAGCCGCGCCCTTGCCAGCCGTGCGTAAAACCCATCCGGAAATTCTGCCAGGAAAGCCCGGAAAACGGTTGGATCGGCGCTGTTCTTGATCGTCTCCCAAAGCGGGCCGGGGGACTGCCCGCCCAGGGTCTGTTGCGGTTGGCTATTCACCGAACCGCTTCCACCCAGCGCGGCGATACGTTTTTCCGCGATCGAGGCGAACAGGCCGTTTGGAAAGGCACTGAGGTAGCTTTGAAACAAATCGGGATTGTCGCTGCTGGAAATTGATTTCCAGTATTCGATTTCCACTGCCTGATCGGTGGACGTCCGGCCCTGGGATTCCGCCGTCGGTATCGCGACCTGACCGCCCTGCCCGTCATCGACGAAGTAGAAGTCGCCGGTCAGCGATGAAGACTCCCAGGGAACCTGTCGGTTGTTGGTCCGCTCCATCACCGCGACGCGGACCCGTTTGAAGACATCCTCGACCTTCGCACCCTGGGTCCGCATGGATTGGGCAAGCGCCTGCGTATACGGGCTGTTCCGGCCGGTGCCGTCCTCGGCCACATTGCCGGGAGAGGTGGAATAGGCGAGCAGTGTGCCGCTGGGCGCGTCCATCCTGGCCAAGCCGCCGCGAACCGCCCGTGTGCCGGACTGGAACGGATTGTTCCGGCACGCATCGAGAATGACGATGTTCAAGCTGTTTCCGGCGCGTTCCAGGGCCGACAATACGATTGAAGCGCGGACACCCTCAATATCCACATCCAATTCGTCGCGGATATGCGCGCCGATCGGGATGAGGTAGTTTTCGCCATTAACCTGTACGCCGTGACCTGCGTAATAGAACAGGCCGACGGCGTCTTTTCCGCCTTGTTCCAGCTTGCGGCCGAAATCGACCACCGCGCGCTTCAAGTCCCGCTGAGGGACATCTTGGTATAACGAAACGTCGAATCCCAGGACCCGCAGGGTCGCAGCCATCAGGGACGCATCCTGGGCCGGATTACGGAGCGGCGCGAAAGAATAGTTGCTATTGCCGATCACCAACGCGTAGCGCCCCGTCGCATATGCCTTTTCGGAAAGGATCGCGGCGAAGGTAAGGGTGATCGCCAAAATGGCGGCCGTCAGGACATGTTTCTTGTTAACCATGGTGCTCACCTGACTACCTGAATATGAACATTAGCAGACTTTATAAGCTGTTGGCCATACTGGCTGTGCTTGCCCTCACACCTGGGGACCGGTAGAAACGCGCCGAATTTCCTTGTTTTCCTGCCATCGGGCCGGAACGAACAACCGACCGTCAGGTTCTCAGCATGAACGCGCTTACCCCCGCCGCCGCCGCCGCACACCGGCGCACCTTCGCAATTATCAGTCACCCGGACGCCGGTAAGACGACGTTGACGGAGAAACTGCTGTTGCTGGGGGGCGCCATTCATCTTGCGGGTGAGGTCAAGGCGAAGGGCGAGCGCCGGCGCGCCCGGTCTGACTGGATGAAGATCGAACAGGAACGCGGCATTTCGGTCACAACCTCGGTCATGACCTTCGAGCGCCAGGGGATTACCTATAATCTGCTGGACACGCCGGGCCACGAAGACTTCTCGGAAGACACCTATCGGACGCTGACGGCGGTCGACAGCGCCGTCATGGTGATCGACGCCGCCCGCGGTATCGAGGCGCAGACCCTTAAACTTTTCGAAGTTTGCCGGCTTCGGGACATTCCGATCACCACCTTCGTCAACAAGATGGACCGCGAAGCCCGCGACCCGTTCGAAATCATGGACGAAGTTGCCGAGACCCTTGCGCTCGACGTCACGCCGCTATCCTGGCCGATCGGGATGGGCCGGGAATTTCTGGGCTGTTACGATCTTGTCCGCGACCGGTTGATCCTGATGAAGAAGGATGGCGGCGGCGAGATCATCGACGTGACCGGCCTGGACGACCCGGCCCTTGAGGAACATTTGCCGGCGGAACGGGTCGAAGCCCTGCGCGATGAAGCGGGATTGGCCAAGGAAGCCTGCCCGCCCTTCGACATGGAATCCTACCGCGCCGGCCATTTGACCCCGGTTTTCTTCGGCAGTGCCCTGCGCAATTTCGGGGTCGCCGAATTGCTGCAAGGCATCGGCGATAACGCACCCCCGCCACGGACGCAGGCAACGGACAAGCGCGAAGTCGCCCCCGGGGAAGACAAGGTCACCGGCTTCGTCTTCAAAGTGCAGGCGAACATGGACCCGAAACACCGCGACCGGATCGCCTTCATGCGGATTTGCTCCGGCCGGTTCCACCGCGGCATGAAGCTGAATCATATCCGGTCCGGCAAGCAGATGGCGGTGCACAACCCCATTCTGTTCTTCGCCGAAGACAGGGAACTGGCCGACGAGGCCTGGCCGGGCGACATCATCGGCGTTCCGAACCACGGCACCTTGCGGGTCGGCGATACCTTGAGCGAGTCCGAGGATATCCGCTTCACCGGAATTCCGAACTTCGCACCGGAAATTCTCCGCCGCGTCCGCCTGGACGATCCGATGAAGTCGAAACACCTTGGCCGGGCCTTGATCAGCCTGGCGGAGGAAGGCGTGACCCAGGTGTTCAAGCGTACCATGGGCGGGGACTGGATCGTCGGGGTGGTCGGCCAGCTTCAGTTGGACGTTCTCGTCACCCGGGTCGAACAGGAATACGGCGTGAAGATCAGCCTTGAGCCGGCGCCGTTCCAAACCGCGCGCTGGGTTTATGCCGACGACAAGGCGACGCTCGACAAGCTGATCAAGGCGAACACCACCGCGATGGCGGAAGACGGCGACGGTCAGCCGGTATTTCTGGCCCGGAACAGCTGGGAGCTGAATTACCAGCAGGAACAGAACCCCAAGGTCCAGTTCAGCGCAACGAAGGAACGCGCCTAGGCGCGCCCCTCCCTGCGCCCCTGGCCGCTACCAGAGCGCCCGGGTCAATGTGCTCAACGCAGTCTTCTGTGTGCCATCCTGGCCGAAATTGCCCGGTTCAAGCCAGTTCTGGAAAGCTTCCCGGACGGACGGCCACTCTTCCGCGGTGATCGAATACCAAGCCGTGTCACGGTTCCGTCCCCTGACGATGAAATGGTTCAGGAAAACGCCTTCGAAACGGAACCCGAACCGCAGGGCGGCCGCGCGCGACGGTGCGTTCATGGCATCGCATTTCCATTCGACGCGGCGATATCCAAGCCGGTCGAAGGCATGAACCATCATCAGAAAGATGGCTTCCGTGGTCCGGATGGAACCGCGCCAAGCCGGCCGGAACCAGATATGCCCCAATTCGACGTTCCCGTCCTTGGGTACGATGTTCAGGTAGCTGACCATCCCGCCCGCTTGGTCGCCTTCGGGGGTGAGCAGGGCGTAAAAGGAAGGCTCCGCGGAACCCGCACACTGCTTCAGCCAGGCCATGGTGCCGGCCTCGTCTCCCGAGGGCACCAGGGGCATGAAACGCCAGGAAGTCTCCACCGTCAGTGAGTCTTCAACAGCTTCCTGCAGCAGGGCGCCATGATCCGCGGGATTGAGCGGCGCCAGAACCACATGGTCGCCCCGCAAGGCCGCGCGTCCCGGATGAACGCCCGACGGTAAAACCGTCAGATCGTCCATATGCGGTCCTCTGCGGTTCCGGCAGCTGGCGGCGTCTTCCGGAGTCATCGATTTCATCCACCTGTCCTTCCAAATATCGGGGCGCGCTTGCGCGTCCCATTAGCGTTTTACGACATAAGTTGGTACAAATTCCGAGGGGGGACTGAACTGATACAGTGACCAGCATGTCCAAGGTTGAAGCATTTCACGGTATCGACCCGTCGCTAAGGTCCATTTTGGCCGCAACGACAGATCCGTCTTGCGTCATCCGCATCGAGGCCGACGGCGATGCCGCAGTGGTTTGGTTCAACGACAGTTTCGCGTCGCTGCCGCTTGCCATGCCGCCGGCGCTGGGCGTCAGCCTGCGGGATCTGATCCCGGACGGGCATGCGGAAGCGACGGTACGTCTCTGCATCGAGACGGGACATTCCCGCACTTTCAAACAACCGCTGCGGACCACCGCCAAGCCGGGCATTTCGCACAGCCTGCATGCCATCCGCCTGAGCGACGGCATCGGACCGGTGGCCTTGTTGACGGCATCGCCGTCCGAACCGGACGACGCCGTCCCCGCCCAGGGCCGGATCGCGGAGCGAAATCTGGTTCTGAAACAGGCAATGGACGCCTCGCCTTCGATGATCGCGGTGTTCGACCGCCGGCACCGTTTCATCGACGCCAACCGCGCCTATCGGGATCGATGGCAGATCCCGCATGACCAGGATATCGCCGGAGTAAGCTTGGAATCCGTCATTGGCCGTGACCGGTATTTCATCGTGAAACCGATGCTGGATTCGGCAAGGTCCGATGGGGCCGTCACCTTCGAGGTAAATTTCGAGGTCGACGGCAAAAGACCACTGTTGCGTTCCACCGCCATGCCGCTTCGGTTGGGTCAGGACGACTCCGCGGGCATCATCGTCGCCGCCGAGGATATCACCGAAAATACCGCGACCAGCGCGGCGTTGGCGGGAACGGAAGACCTTCTGCGTCTGGTCACCGATTCCACACCGAACCTGCTGACCTATGTCGGCACCGATTTGGTCTTCAAGTTCTGCAGTCGCGCCTATGCCGAATTTTTCAACGGGACGCGGGAAGAAATCGAGGGGAAACATCTTTCCGAGGTCATTCCGCGCGAACGGTACGAAGCCGTCAAACCCGACTTGAAACGCGCCTTTTCCGGCCGGACCAGAATCAATATCGGCCGGCATGCGCGCAAGGATGGCGGGGAAGAGCTTGTCGAATGGACATGGACCCCGCATCACGGGCCGGACGGCACGGTCGTCGGCCTGATCGCATCAGGGCATGTCATTACCTCACGTTTGAAGACCGAAAACGCTCTGCGCGAAAGCGAGGGGCTGCTGCGCACGGTGACCGAGGCGACGCCCACTCAGATCGCCTATATCGACGCCCATCAATCGCTGACCTTCGCTAACCGGGCGTTCCTGGACAGCACGGGCAACCTGTATTCCGGCGTGATCGGAAAGAGGATCGAAGACGTCATCCCCACCGCGCAATTCGAGGCCCTTAAGTCCAGACTTCTGCGCGCCTTCGTCAGCGGGGCGCCTGAAAGACTTCGGATCGATTGGACGGATACCAACGGGACTTTGCGGTGCGAAGACTGGTCGATGGCGCCGCATCTCGGGTCGGATGGCACTGTGGCCGGTGTCGTCCTGGTTGGCCTGGACGTGGCTGAAAGCGTCAAGAGCGAAGCGGCGATCCGGGAAAGCGAAGCGACATTGAGTCTTGTTCTCGATACGGCGCCGACCTTGATCGCCAGCATCGATTCCGATTTACGCTATCGCTTCGTGAACCCCGCTTTCACGGAGTTTTCCGGGTTTTCACAAGCCGAACTCCGCGGCCAGGAAATTTCCGTCACGATGACGCCGGAACGGTTCAAAATCGTAAAGAAGATCGCGGAACGCGCCCTTGCGGGAGAGACCTTCAACTACACGGTCGGAATCCTGAACGACCAAGGTGTGATGAAGGCCGTGGAATGGACGAGCAAGCCGCAGTTCTACCGCAACGGCGCCAAGATCAAATACGTCGATTGGAGCTATACGCCGCAGTACGACGAATCGGGAAAGGTCATCGGATATGTGACGTCAGGCGTTGATATTACCGATCGCCTGGAAAAAGAGCAGGCCTTGCGCGAAAGCGAAGAAAGGTTCGAGCTCGCCACCGCCGGGTCGGCCGCGGGACTTTGGATCTGGAATATTGGCGAGGACGTTGTGTTCACCTCACCCCGGTTCCGGGAAATTCTTGATATTGAAACGAGTGACGCGGTCCACCCTTCGAAGCTTGCCTTGGACACATTGCATCCAGAAGACATGAAACGCCTGGACGAGGCTACTCGCGACCATATCGTGGACAACAAGCCGCTGAACCTGGAAGTGCTTGCACGCACGACCACCGGGCGGGAAGTGTGGATCCATATCCGGGCATCGGCCGAACGAAAGCCTGACGGCAAGGCAACCAGACTGGCGGGATCCATCCACGACATTTCGGACCGCAAGGCGGCGGAAAACAAGCTGGAAGAATCCATCCGTGACCTCGCTGCCGCCAACTTGGAACTTGAACGCCAAGCGGAGCAAATGGCGAAACTGGCCGCGGATTACGCGGCGGAACGCGACCGCGCCGAAGCGGCGAACAAAGCCAAATCCGACTTCCTGGCAAATATGAGCCACGAAATACGCACACCGATGAACGGTGTGATCGGCGGCGCACAGCTGCTTGCCACGACCGACTTGCGTGATGAGCAGGCGGGATATCTGGACGCGATTACCACATCGTCGGAAACCCTGTTGTCGCTGATTGACGACCTGTTGGATCTGGCCAAGATCGAAGCCGGTCATGTCGATATCGAGGAAGTCGACTTCGACCTAACGGAACTGCTGCGAAGCATGGAAAAGATCTTCGGCCCGCGCGCCGCCGCAAAAGGGTTGGAATTCGCGCAAAGGCCGATAGAGAACGACCCCGGCATCGTGCATGGCGATCCGACCCGGTTGCGCCAGATCATCATCAACCTGCTCGGCAATGCGGTGAAGTTCACCAAAACCGGTTCCGTCACGCTATCGGCCAAGGTGGTCGAAACGGAGGACGGCGGACTGAACGTGACCTTCGACGTCACGGATACCGGCCTGGGCGTTCCGGCAAATCAACAGCACCGCCTGTTCGAGAAGTTCTCGCAAGCGGACAGTTCCACGACCCGTCAATTCGGCGGCACCGGCCTGGGTTTGGCGATTTGCCGCGAACTCGTCCGGCTCATGAATGGAGAGATCGGCTTCAAGAGCGAGTACGGGAAAGGAAGCCGTTTCTGGTTCACTGTTCCCTTGCGACCCGGTGTGGGCGACCCCACTGAGGACGAAAAGGGAGCCGTCGCGCCTTATCTGCGCCTTCCCGCCAGAACCCTGCGGGTGCTGATCGCGGAAGACCGGGAAATCAACCAGCACTTGATCAAGGCGTTCCTGGTGAAGGCGGGGCATGAGACCAAACTTGTCGGCAATGGTCGGGATGCGATCAAGGCCTGCCGCGAAGGCAGTTTCGACATCATTCTGATGGATGTCCAAATGCCTGATATCGACGGGCTGACGGCGACAAAACTGATCCGCGAGAACGAGTGGGGGTCCGGCCGCCATACCCCCATCATCGGCGTCACGGCCAACGCCATGCGGGGCAGCCGGGAACAGTTTCTGCAAAGCGGGATGGACGACTTCGTGGCGAAACCCGTATTGCCCGACCTTCTTTTCGACGCCATCGGCCGATGCACGGGGTTTCGCGGGCCGAACCAGGACGGCAGCAACCGAAGCGGGACCAGAAGACGCCCGCCCGCTGCCGAGTGACCGGCCGTATGGAAGGGTGTGACGGACGGCCGCTCACCGCCTCTCGCGAATGTGACACGAATTCAAACGCCTGGGGATCGACCAGGCCGGGCGCATGTCCCAATAGAGTGCCGATGGGCGCCACGCCGCCCGCGTTCGGAAAGGAATAGCGATGGCCGTTTTGGCCGAGGTCCCCCCCGTCAGAGGGAAAAACCTGTTCGCGATCGTGTTGGCGGTCGCGCTGTCGGTGCTGATCCTTGTGGATGTCGGGATGGAGCAGGGAATCCGAAAGGGGGCCCTGTTCTGTGTTGGGCTGGCGCTGGGAATTACCCTTTACGCGTCCAGCTTCGGGTTCGCGGGCAGCTGGCGCGCATTCCTGTCGGAAGGCCGCGGCGCCGGATTGCGCGGCCAGATGCTGATGCTGGCCATGGCCTGTCTTTTGTTCTTTCCCGTGATCGAAGTCCGCGAACTGTTCGGCCACAGGGTCGGCGGTTTCGTCGCCCCCGTCGGCCTGTCGGTGGCCGTCGGCGCCTTTCTGTTCGGCATCGGCATGCAGTTGGGCGGCGCCTGCGCCAGCGGAACCTTGTTCACTGTCGGCGGCGGCAACAGCCGTATGGTAGTCACCTTGCTGTTCTTCATCATCGGATCGGTGGTCGCCACGCATCATCTGGGCTGGTGGCTGGCATTGCCATCCTTCGGCCCGATTTCTGTCATCCGGATTTTCGGGGCCTGGCCTGCTTTGGCGATGGCCCTGACCCTGTTCGCCGGCATTGCTGCCCTGTCGGTCTGGATCGAATGGCGGAAACACGGGCGGATGGTTTCGCACCACCGCGATGGCGACACCCTGCGCCACCCGCTATGGCGCGGCCCCTGGCCCTGGATTTGGGGCGGAATCGCCCTCGCCCTGTTGAATTTCGCCACGCTTGCACTCGCCGGGCGGCCCTGGGGCATTACCTCCGCTTTCGCGCTTTGGGGTGCGCAGGGGGCAGATGCGTTGGGTATTCCGGTCGGGGACTGGGACTATTGGCAGCGACGGACGGGGGCACTTTCCCGCAGCTTGCTGGCGGACACCACGTCGCTGATGAATTTCGGCATCATGATCGGCGCGCTGGCCGCCGCGGGTATCGCCGGGAAATTCTCCCCCGGCTTCAGGATCGGTATCCGTCCCGCCGCGGCCGCGATCGTCGGCGGATTGCTGTTGGGATACGGCGCGCGCCTCGCCTTCGGCTGCAATATCGGCAGCTTCTTCAGCGGCACCGCGTCGGGCAGCCTGCACGGAATCCTATGGCTGGCCTGCGCCGGCGTCGGCAACCTTCTGGGCCTGCGCCTTCGCCCCCTGTTCCGGCTCTAGCTTCTACAACCAGGCGTCACGCCCTGAACCGCGCCGGCGAGACCTCGGCGGCGATCACGCCGGCCTCGGCATGACCTTCCGGCAAGGGCTCTCCCTTGATCGTCGCGGCGGCGAAATCGGCCATGGCGGGTGCGGTCTGGATGCCATATCCCCCTTGCCCGACCAGCCAGTAGAAGCCTTCCGCATCCGGGTCGAAGCCGTTCACCAAGACGCCGTCGGGCGCGAAGGTCCGCAGGCCCGCCCAGGTATTCTCGACGCGGGTCACCTCAAGTTCTGTGAAGGTCTGCATCCGGTCGATGCCGACCGCCACGTCGAAATCCTCGGCGAAGGCGTCGCAGGGATCGGACGGCGTCTCGTCCGCCGGCGACACCATCAACCGGCCGCCATCCGGGCGCAGATAGAAGCTCATATCCACCGCCGCGCAGAGCGGCCAGTCGCGGACGTCGGGATTTCCCGCCAAGGTCACCATCGCCGCGGACCGGCGCTTGGGCACCAGCCCGACCGGCGCGACGCCCGCCAGTTCGGCGACCACATCGCCCCAGGCGCCGGCTGCGTTGACCACGATGCCGGCCTGATAATCCGTGCCGCCCGCGCTGACGGTCCAAGCCTCGTCCCGCTTGGCGATGCCGGTCACCCTTGCATCGCAGACAAGCTGTCCGCCCCGCCGCTTGAACAGGCGCAGATAGCCCTGATGCAGCATGTCGACATCGATATCCTGGGCATCCGGGTCATAGGCCGCGCCTTCGATCATATCCGCCTTCAACGCGGGGATCAGGGCCTTAGCCTCTTCCGGGGAAAGCCATTTCATGCCGGGCGCATTGGCGATCTCTTCCTTCAGAAGATGCGCCTGGCCTTGCGCGCCGATCAACATTTCGCCGCGCCGTTTCATCAACGGTCCGTCGCAGAAACCGTCCGGCGGCGTGTCCAGGAAAGTCCAACTGGCCTTGGTCATCGCCCGCACCGGCTGCGGCCCATAATATTGAATCCAGGTCGCCGCCGAGCGCCCGGTCGTGTGATATCCGGGGCGATCCTCCGCCTCCAGCAGGATAACGGTCGCGCCCTCCGCCAGCAGCGCGGCCGCGGATGCGCCGGCGATGCCGGCGCCGATAACGAGTATGTCTGCTGTTTCGGCCATGTGAGCCCCCTAACGAAACACAAAAAGAAACGGCGTCCGTCCAAGGCCAACTGGCTCCCGGACGAACGCCGCCTGTATCAGAACTTGACGGTGTCGCCGCCTTTCAGGCTGAGGATTTCGCGCGCCTCGTCCGGCTCGGCGACTTCCAACGACAGGCTTTCGATGATGCTGCGCACCTTCCTGACCTGTTCGGCGTTCGAGACGGCGAGTTTCCCGCGACTGATCAGAAGACTGTCTTCCAGGCCGACGCGGACATTGCCGCCCATGCCCGCGGCAACCGCCGCCAGGGGCATCTGCATCCGGCCCGCCCCCAGGATCGACCACTTGTACTGATCGCCGAACAGCTTGTCCGCCGTCTTCTTCATGAAAACCAGGTTTTCCGTATCGGCCCCGATGCCGCCCAGGATACCCATGACGAATTGGATGAAGACCGGCGCCTTCACAAGACCACGGTCGAAGAAATGGCGCAGCGTGTAGAGATGACCGACATCGTAGCATTCGAATTCGAAACGCGTTCCCTTGTCGCCCATCCGGGTCAAGATGCTTTCGATATCACGGAAGGTGTTCTTGAAAATGAAATCCTTGGTGTTTTCGAGGTATTCCGGTTCCCAGTCGTATTTCCATTCGTCGTATTTTTCGAGCATCGGGAAAATGCCGAAATTCATCGACCCCATATTGAGGGAGCAGACCTCGGGCTCGGCGACGAGAGAAGGCGCGAGCCGTTCTTCCACCGACATGCCCAACCCACCGCCGGTCGTGATGTTCACCACAGCGTTGGTCGACTGCTTGATCCGCGGCAGAAACTTCATATAGACGTCCGGGTCCTGGGTCGGACGGCCGTCTTCCGGCATGCGCGCATGCAGGTGCAAAATCGACGCACCGGCCTCCGCCGCTTCAATCGCCTGCGAGGCGATTTCGTCCGGCGTGATCGGCAGATGTTCCGACATCGTCGGCGTGTGAATGGACCCTGTGACGGCACAGGTGATGATCACTTTGTTACGGCTGGCCATTGCTTCCCCCTGGGATACTATTTTTCTCGGTGCGCAGAATAGGCGTCGGCCCACCCGCTCGGCAAGGGGACCGCCTGGTTACCGCCTAGTTCACGTATTTCGGCATTATCAGGCGCGGAATCGCCATAACGACATCGGGAAAAACAATGATGATTCCAAGGACCAGAAGCATCGGAAACAGAATGACGCACACGTCCCGCAATGCATCGATTAGGCGGATTTTCCCAATCGCTGCCGTAATCAACAGGCAGATACCGTAAGGCGGCGTTACCAGGCCGAAGGCAAGGCTGATCACCCCGATGATGGCGAAATGGATGGGATGCATCCCGACATGCTGGGTTACCGGATAGAGGACGGTGCCGAGGATGATGATCGCCGGAATCGCGTCGATAAACATGCCGATCAATAGGAAAGCCAAGGCACACATGACCCCGGTGCCGATAATGCCCAGGCCCATCATCTCGATCTGCGCGACCAGCGCGGCCGGGATCTTGAAATAGGCGAGGCACCAGCCGAAGGCGGAGGCCGTTCCGATGCAGAACAGCGAAATCGCCGCGAAACGCGCACTGTCATACAGGATCTTAGGCAGCCGCTTGAATTCGACGGAACGATAAATCATCACCCCGAGAATCAGAGAATAAACGACCGCCACGACGGAGGCTTCGGTCGGTGTGAAGAAGCCACCGACGATACCGCCGACGATGATCAAGGGCGTCATCAGCGCAAGCGAGGCACTCGCCGCCGCAACCATCAATTCCTTGAAGGTGGAACGGTCGTAAACCGGATATCCGCGGCGCTTGGCATAGATATAGACCGTCAGCATCTGCGACCCGGCGATCAGAATGCCGGGCACGACGCCGGCCAGGAACAACCCGCCGATCGAGACCGACATCAACCCGCCCCAGACGACCATAAGGATCGAGGGCGGGATGATGACGCCCATGACGCTGGAACAGGCCGTGATCGCCACCGCGAAGGAGGTATCGTAGCCCTGCTTTTTCATTTGCGGGATCAACAGGGAGCCGATCCCGGCCGCATCGGCCGTCGAACTGCCGGATATCCCGGCGAACAACATGCTGACGACCACGTTCACGTGACCCAACCCGCCCGGCAGATGGCCGACAAGGGCGCGGGATAGTCGGATCAAACGGTCGGTGATCCCCGCGGCGTTCATCAGATTGGCCGCCAATAGAAAGAACGGCACGGCCAGCAGAACGAAAGCATTGTAGCTCTTGAACATCTCCCGCAGCAGAAGGACGGGGGTCAGCCGTTCCTCAATGAAGAAGACGGGCACGACCGCCAAGGCCAAGGCGAAAGCCACCGGCACGCGGACAAGAACAAGAATGCCGAACAACCCAAAAAGAACAGCCGCTACTTCACCCGGCCCCATGATCTTCCCCTGCAATATACTGTATCGGGCTTTGCTTGCCGGTCCGGAATTCGACGACGGCGTCGTAGATCTTCTCTATCAGGAAGATCACCCAGGTCACACCAGCCACAGGCCAGGCAATGTAAATCGTCAACATCGGCAATCCGGAAATCTCGGACAATTGACGGGACCCGAGTACTGCGAAGTCCCGTCCGTAATAGATAAACGTCATCGCCACGGTGAACATCGCGATGTAGCAGAGTATCTTGAACAGGAACTCGACCGCCGGGTTACGGCTGTGCGGAAGGACGTCGACATCGAAATGCGTCCCGTCGCGCACGGCGATCATGGCGCCGATCAGGATGATCCAAACGAAACAGAAGCGGGCGATCTCCTCGGTCCAGATGAACCGCGGAATGATCCCCGTATACCGGCTGAGAATCTGCATGCCGACCGGGATGATCAGCGCCGTCATCAGCACGGTTAGAATGATTTTGAGCAAACTGTAGTATGCGTTCAAAACGCTGCGCATGAACTCGGTCCAACCGGTTGGGAAAGAGAAGTCCGGCAGGATGTTTGACCATCCTGCCGGACTTGCGGGGCGTGGATTATTGGACCGCTTCGATGGCCTTCAGCACATCGGTAGCGCCAAGTTCCGCGGCATAGGCTTCCTTGACCGGCTTGGCCAATTCAAGAAGCTTGTCGCGTTCGGTGAAGGCATGGGTGGTCAACCAGCCCTTTTCCTCCATGGCTTTCAGTTTCGCGGAATCCTGACCGGATTCGATTTCCCGGCCGAGCTTCCCGCCGATCTTGCCGGCCTTCAGAACGCATTCCTGCTCCGCCGCGGTCAGGCGTTCGAAAGTGGCGTTCGAGAATGCAATCGGACGCACGGTGATCGCATGGGCGGTCAAAGCGATATGCGGCCCGACTTCGTAGAACTTCATCTGCTCGATACCGGCGGCTTCGTTTTCCGCCGCGTCGATGACGCCGGTCTGGATCGCGTTATAGACCTCGGAATAGGCGATGACGGACGGATGCGCCTGGACCGCCTCGAAAATCCGGGTCTGGATCGGCGCCCCCATGACACGCATGGGCAAGCCTTCCAGTTCGGCCATGTTGGTGACCGGTTTGTTGACGATTAGCTGCCGCGTTCCGCCGCCGGCATAGCCGATCAGCCGCACATTGGCGGTCTTCAACACATCCGCCGCAAGCGGGGCCAGGGCGTCGACTTCCATGACCTTGTTCCAATGATCCAGGTCACGGAACAGGAACGGCATGTCCATCAACGGCGCCTTCTGGGAAAAGGTCGACATGTGCGAGGGGCTGACGATCGCGTAGTCGACCGCGATGCCCTGGCTCATGTTTTCGAAATAGTCCTTTTCCAGGCCAAGTTCGGAGTTCAGGTGCAAATCGAACTTGAGCGATCCGCCCGAACAGGCCGCCGCTTCTTCCTCAAACTTCCGCAATGCCTTGGTAAAAGCGTGGGTTTCGTCGAACTGCACGGCGCCGACAAGGGTGGTTTCCGCATTGGCCGGCAGGGCCGCGAACACAGTAAGGGCACAGCCCAAACCGAGGGTTTTCAAAACGTTCATATTTTCCTCCCGTCTGACCAGCGGCTTTTTGACTATTCGGTTCTAAAACGGTGCCGCGGTAGCTCAATAGTAACTGTTCGGCAAAAAGCGCCGCGAGTCCACAGGAGAAATGCTAGCCAATTAACACTCACGGATCAGGCTGTTGTGATTTGACGACAACCAAAGGCACTTTTCGCCGCCAGCTGATCAAAAAGATCCCCGCGCCGACCATCACCAGCGCCAACAGAATCGACAGCGACAGTTTTTCATCCAGCACGATCCAGCTTGCCAGGACGCCGAAAACCGGCGCCAGGAAACTGAAGGAGGTCATATCGGAGGCGGGATAGATTCGCAGGATCGCGAACCAGCACAAAAACCCGATACTGACGACGACCAGCACCTGGAAGGCGAACAAGCTGTATATCACGGCGGTCGGTTCGCGGATGGGGTTGCCGATATAAAGGGCGGCGGCCAGCAGTATGGGCGCCGAAACGACCAGTTGATAGGTCAACTGCATCTCCGGCGAAGATTTGGACAGTTGCGTCGTCCGCGCGGTCAGCGCTATGCCCGCCCAGCACATCGCGCCGGCAATGCACATCATGTCGCCCAGCAAGGCGTTCGGTGTCCAACTGGGCGGTTCGTCCAACATGGCGACACCGACCCCGACAACCGCCAGCACCAGGCCCAGCGCCCGGCGCGGCGTCAGATGTTCGCCCGGAATCAGGAAATGGGCGCCGATGGCGACCCAAACCGGCATCGTATACATGAAAATCGAGGCCCTGGAGACCGCTGTGTATTCAAGGGCGGTGAAAAGCAGCATGAATTCCACGGCAAATAGGCTTCCGCTGAACAGACCCGGCAGCAGTGAGCCGTCACGCATCGAGAGCTTGCGGCGCATGACCAATGCGAACAGGACGACGGGCAGCAAGGCGCAGGCCGACCGCAAACCGGCCTGAAATACCGGCGAGAAACCGGCATTCACCAGCTTGATCATCACCTGATTGAGCCCCATCAGCATGGAAAAGCCCAGGAGCACGGTAGCCCCGACCGCGTCGATCCGGTCCTTCTTTTCCATCGCTGCGATCCTTTCAGGAAAACGGGAAACTCTGTTTGCCGTTCATGCCAGACGCTACCCGGACATGCACTACCGGATCGCGCAAAAACACCTTTGCAGCGATTGGGCTTCTAGGCGGCGGGTTTGACCGATAGCGTATCCCTCAACGCTTCAGGCGATGTCTTTGGATTGTCGGCAAGCACAACGATGAAAAAGGATAGGGTGATGGGGAAACGCAACGATTTGACCGCGGTGGAGGCCGCTGCGGGCATCGCGGCAGGCGATTTCACCGCGGAAGACTTGCTGGCCGATTGCCTGGACCGGGTGGCCGAACGGGACAGTGACGTGCAAGCCTGGGCCTATCTTGATCCCAACCATGCGATGCGCCAGGCGCGCGACGCCGATGCGGCCCTCAAGGTCAAACGGGCGCGGGGCGAGAAGCCCGCCCCGCTTCACGGCGTGCCGGTCGGCATCAAGGACGTCATCGATACCGTGGATATGCCGACTGAAAACGGCACGCCCGCCCATCAGGGAAGGCGGCCGGCGCAGGACGCGGCATGCGTCGCCGCCCTGCGCGCGGCCGGTGCGGTCATCATGGGCAAGACCGTCACCACGGAATTGGCCAATATCGCGCCGTCGAAAACCCGGAACCCGCATAACCTGGATCATACCCCCGGCGGGTCGTCAGCCGGGTCGGGCGCGGCGGTCGCCGACGGCCAAGTGACGCTGGCATTGGGAACGCAAACCGGCGGGTCGGTCATCAGGCCCGCTTCGTTCAACGGAATCCATGGCTTTAAACCGACGCTCGGGATGATTCCGCGTTCAGGCGTCCTGATGCAGTCCCACACGCTGGACACGGTCGGGGTCTATGGACGGTGCCTGGAAGACCTGGCGTTGATTGCGGATTCACTCTCCCTGCCCGACCCCGGCGATTCCTACAGCTACCGCGGCAGCCGGGCGCCCTTGGCGGCAGGCCTGCGGGCCGAACGGGAAGGCCCGCCGCGCCTGGCGTTCCTCAAGACGCCGGCCTGGCCGCAGGCGGAAGAAGGCGCGCGGGAGGCTATTTCGGCTTTCGTCGCCTCCCTGGGCGAGGCCTGCCGCGAAACCGAGATGCCGGACCCGTTCGACGATATTCTATCCCTGCATGCCACCGTCATGGCGGCCGAAGATCTCGCGCATTACGGACCGCTTCTGGAGGATTGCCCGGAGCTGCTGAGCGATATGCTGAAATCCAGGATGGCGGAGGCCGAGAAGATCCGCGCGGACGACTATGTCAAAGCCTTGCTGGCCAGGGACGAGTTGCAACGGGATTTCGCCGAGCTGTTCGAAAATGTCGACGCGATTATCGCCCTATCCGCCCCCGGCCCCGCACCGCTCGGTTTCGAAACAACGGGCAATGCCGCCTTCAACGCACTTTGGACCTTTCTCGGCCTGCCGTGCGTCTCCCTGCCGTTATTGACCGTCAACGACTTGCCGCTTGGGGTGCAGGTCATCGGACCCTTCGGCGGCGACGCCGCGACGCTCAACATGGCGGGCTGGGTTGAACGGAACGGCAAAGCCTGACCCATCGATTTCCCCCCGGAATCGGCTTATCGACGAAGACTGCGTGCATGACGGGACCAATACGATAACATCGGGGAAACATCCGCTTTCGATCAGGGAGGATTGCAGGAATGGAATACAAGCTTCTGGGACGGACCGGCCTTAGCGTGTCGGAACTCTGCTTCGGCACGATGTCTTTCGGCGGCGACGCGGACGAAGCGCAATCGGCCCGGATGTACACCGCGTGCCGCGATGCGGGGATCAATTTCTTCGACTGCGCGGACGTCTATTCCAAGGGCGCGGCGGAACGTATCCTGGGCAAGTTCATGGACGGGCATCGCGACGAGTTGGTGATCACCTCCAAATGCTGGGGCAAGATGGCCGATGACATCAATGGCGGGGGATCCAACCGGCGTCATATCATCCGCGCCGTCGAGGCCAGCCTGAAACGCCTGGGCACGGACCGCCTGGATATCCTGTTCATGCATCGCTGGGATCCGCGCGTTCCCTTGGAGGAAACCCTGCGGGCGCTGGAATCCCTCGTTTCCAGCGGCAAGGTCGTGCATATCGGCGCCAGCAACTATGCCGCCTGGCAGATCGCCAAGGGTCTCGGCATTTCCGAACGGCGCGGTTGGCCGCGCTTCGACGTCATCCAGCCGATGTATTCCCTGGTGAAACGGCAGGTGGAATCCGAAATCCTGCCGCTTGCGGCGGAAGAAGGTCTGGGCGTGATTTCCTATTCACCGATCGGCGGCGGATTGTTGAGCGGCAAATATACCAAGGAAAACCGGCCCGCCGGCGGGCGTCTTGTGACCAACAAGGATTACACGGCCCGCTATGGCGAGGATTGGGTGTTTGAAACGGCGGAAGCTTTTTCGGCCTTTGCGGCGGAAAAAGGCATCCATCCCGTCTCGCTTGCGGTCGCCTGGGTCGCGGCCAATCCGGCGATCACCTGCCCGATCATCGGCGGGCGCAGCCTGGAGCAGCTCGAGCCGTCGTTGAAATCGGTCGAGATCGAGATGACGCCGGAACTGTATGCGGAAATGTGTGCCCTGACGCGTACACCGCCGCCGGCCACCGACCGCCTGGAGGAGAGGCGCTGACCGTCGCGCCGTAAGCCGGTCGCTAGGTGGATCTCACCAGATCGATGATCGCCGCGGTCAATGGCGCCGAAGGGTCGGTCAATGCCTCGACAATCGAGAAGTGATGATACCCTTCCATCACCGCTTCCGAGACCGGGCAGCCATGGGCACGCATGTGGTCGGCGAAAAGCGCGCTTTGCCGGTGGAATTCGGGGCTTTCCAAACTGCCGACGGAAAGGACGACCGGAATCTTGGTAACCGGTTTCATGTTGACCGGACTCAAGCCCGCGATATCGTCCGCCGTGAACCGGAAGACGGGCTGCATCCCTGTTTTCGATAGCGGTTCCAGATCGAACAGACCTGAAATCGGCACCGCGCCTTTCAGCAGATCGGCCGGCAGATCGTCCCGGAACTCCGTCCAATCCGTGCAGGCCAATGCGCCGGAAAGGTGACCGCCGGCGCTATGTCCGGAAACCGTCAAACGGTCGCGGTCATAGCCGTAATCCGCGGCCACGTCATAGGCGCGGACCACCGCCGCACGGCATTGGCGCAGAATTTCCGACAGATCGACATCGGGCATCAGGTCGTAGTTCACCATCGCGACGGCGATCCCGGCCTTCAAAAGGGCGTCCGCCATATGAGCGTGATTGCGCTTGTCCAGCGCCTGCCAATAGCCGCCATGGACGAACAGATGCAGCGGCGGGTTCTCCACCCCGTCCGGCAGGAAAAGGTCGAAGCTCTGCCCCGGGGTTTCCCCGAACCAGACTTCCGCCACGCGGTTTTTCTGATATTCCGGGCCGGAGACACGCCACAGCTGGAAATACTTATCGTGGTCGGGCGCCTGCGCACGCGGGCTGTACTGGAAGTTGATCTCGGCCTGCGTGAAATCGCCATAGACTTTCGCATCCGGATCGCCGGCCGGCGGCACCACGGCGGAAAGGGCGACCTTCGGGCCCGTCAGACCGGCGTCTTCGACCACAGTGATTGCAGGGAAATTTCCCGCCAGCGTTTCCCGGAACGCCAGGTCGTAGTCTATCAGACGATCCTGCAGGACGCCGATATCCGGCAACCATAGAATCATTCTGCTAAGATGCGGCGGCATCGCGCCTTGCCCCATCATTGCACCGGCGGCCCGGGCCAGGGCCAATCGATAGGCCGTCACCGGATCTTCCGGCATATCCGCACCCGCGTCGAAAACCTCCGTCACGACCAGGCGGCCGCCCGTAGGAATTTCTTGATCGTTCAGGTCTGGCGCGTCCGTCGCCTGATTGAAATGCATGCCTTCCCCCTTGCACCATGCGGCAGGCTACATGCGCCCGCCGAAATCCTGTGTCACCCGTCTTTGCGGGTGGACCGAAACCGGTATAGTGACGCCATCAACGGACGGCAGAGTCCAGCAATTGTTCCGGTATGGGTAGCCGGTTCCGCTGCCGCCTTCATGCAAAATCTGTATGAGGGACAAGGCGGCGGATGATCGGCAAAAGGGGATGACAAAATGAGTGCACCGACAGTCAACGGCGATCGTCTTTGGCAAAGCCTTATGGATATGGCGCAACACGGCGCGACGCCCAAGGGCGGCGTCTGCCGCCTGGCCTTGACGGATGTGGACAAGGCGGGCCGCGACCTGTTCGTCGAATGGTGCCGGCAGGCCGGCATGACGACCCGGGTCGACAAGGTCGGCAATATTTTCGCCCGCCGTCCCGGCCGCGACCCCAAGGCGGACCCGGTCGTCACCGGCAGCCATCTGGACAGCCAGCCGACGGGCGGGCGTTTCGACGGAGTCTATGGCGTGCTGGCCGGATTGGAAGTGGTCCGAAGCCTGAACGACCAGGGAATCGAAACCGACGCGCCGATCGAGGTTGCGGTCTGGACCAACGAGGAAGGCAGCCGGTTCTCCCCGGCCATGATGGGGTCGGGCGTCTATGGCGGCGCCTTCACGCTTGAGGAAATCCTGGACAAGCAGGACATCGACGGAAAGCGATTCGGCGATGAGCTGGAAAGGATCGGCTATGCCGGCGAAGACGATCCGACCGACCATCCGATGAAGGCCTATTTCGAGGCGCATATCGAACAGGGACCGATTCTTGAGGCCGCTGGCCTTCCGGTCGGCGTCGTCACCGGCGCCCAGGGCCAGCGCTGGCATGAGATCACCGTGACCGGGATGGAAGCGCATGCCGGGCCGACCCCGATGGCGATCCGCAAGGACGCGCTTGTCGCGGCCTCGAAGATCATTCAGCGCGTCAACGAGATCGGCCATGAGCACCAACCCGGCGCCTGCGCCACCGTCGGCTTCATCCAATCCAAGCCGAATTCCAGGAATGTCATTCCGGGCGAGGTCTTCCTGACCACCGACCTGCGCCATCCCGACGACGCGCAATTGACCAAGATGGACGCGGCGCTGAAGGAATGCTGCGCCAAGGTCGCCGCGGAATCCGGCGTCACGGTCGACGTGGTCGACTTCTGGTATTTCGCGCCCACCCCCTTCGACGAAAAGCTTGTAACGCTGGTGCGCCACGGCGCGGATCTTCACGGTTATAAGACCCAGCCGATTGTCTCCGGCGCCGGGCACGACGCGGTCTATGTCGCGCGGCGCGCGCCGACGGCGATGATCTTCACGCCCTGCGAGGACGGCATCAGCCACAACGAGGTAGAGAACGCCAAACCGGAAGATTTGGAAGCCGGCTGCAACGTCCTCTATCACGCCATGTTGGAAGCGGCCGGATGGCATCGTGGCGGCCATAATCAGGCAGAATAGCAATCGTTCACCGGAAGGACGGCAAAAATGTCGAAGATTGAATCGCTCGAACAGTTGCGCGCACTGTATCCGGCGGCAAAAGGCCTTGCGGTCGATAAGCAATTGACGCGGCTGGACCCGCATTGCCGGCGCTTCATCGCGCTTTCACCGTTCACTGTATTGGCGACGAAGGGGCGGGACGGCCTGGTCGATATTTCCCCGCGCGGCGGGGATCCGGGTTTTCTCCTGGTAGCGGACGACGAAACCCTGCTGCTTCCCGATTGGCCCGGCAATAACCGCTTGGACAATCTGGAAAACATCCTGGCCGATCCGGCGATCAGCCTGATCTTCCTGATCCCCGGCGTCGACGAGACCCTGCGGGTTCACGGAGTGGCGGAAATCCGCACGGACGAGGCCTTGACCCAACAATTCGCCATCGGCGCCAAACTGCCGAAAACGGTTCTTCGAATAACAGTGAAGGAAGCCTATCTGCACTGCGCCAAAGCGCTGATGCGGTCACGACTGTGGGATGCGGACGCACAGATCGAGCGCGGCGAGCTTCCATCGATCGCACAAATGATTCAAGATCAGGCGGGGCTGAGCGGACCGACGGAATCCCAGTCGGATATGGTGGCCAGATATCGCAAAATACTATACTGACTGGTGTTCGAATTCGACCCTGCCCCGCAGTCTTGGCGCAGGGTCCGGGCCGATAAACGGCCTGCGTTGGTTTAACCCCTGATCGGATACGGAATGGTGGCGAGTAGCGAAACCTCCGCATCGGTTATCTTTGCCGGCATCGATTCCAGATTGCGCGACATGGTCGAGCATGCGGGCGTGGGGCTTTATGCGATCGACATTGAGGGTCGCTACCAGTTCGTGAATCGTCATTTCGCCGAAATGCTGGGCTATGCGTCGCCACAGGACTGTCTCCAGGCGGGCCTGGAGGTTCTGGACATCTTCGAGAACCCGAACGACCGGGAAACCTCCCGCGAACGCTGCCTGCGGGAACGGCACATTGTCGACTACCTTTTCAAGGCCAAGCGGAAAGACGGGTCCAACCTGTGGGTCAGCGAAAACTGCTCGGTCATCCGTGAGGCGAACGGCGAGGTATCCGGCTTCGTGGGGTCGATCGCGGATGTAACCTCCTTCGTCGAAGCGACCGAAAAACTGGAGGCCGCCGAGCTCGATTTTCGCCGCTTCGTCGAACGCGCGCATGAGGGAATCTACCGGTCGTCATTGGACGGCAGACAGTTGATGGCGAACCCGGCCCTGGTGAAGCTGAACGGCTATGAGTCAGAAGCCGAGCAGTTGGAGGCCGTCAAGGACATCAGCGTCGAATGGTATGTCGACCCGAAACGGCGCGAAGAATTTATCGAACAGCTTGAGAAGTACGGCTTCGTCGAGAATTTCGAATCGGAAGTCTACGCGCACAAATCCCGCGACCGGATCTGGATTTCCGAAAATGCCTATATCGTCCCCGATGACGACGGCGCCCCCCTGTTCTACGAAGGCACCGTCCGCGACATTACGGAGAAGAAACTGGCGGAACGCCAGTTGCGGCAAGCGCTGCACACGGCCGAAGAAGCCGACCGCGCCAAGGCCCGCTTCCTGGCGCATATGAGCCACGAGCTGCGCACCCCCTTGAACGCCATATTGGGGTTTTCGGACCTGATCCGAAAGCTCGCTTCCGACGGGATGCCGCCGGAAAAAATCGTCGAATACTCAAACGACATCCACGAAAGCGGCAAGCATCTGCTGGATCTCATCAACGACGTGCTCGACCTGTCACGGATCGAGAGCGATGCGATGAAGGTTGAGATCGAACCCGTGGATACCAAGCGCGCCATGGAAACGGCCGTGGAGATCGTGCGTCCCATGGCGCTGCAGAAATCCGTCGAGCTGGTGTTGGAGACGGGCGGCGCGGCATTCCTGTTGGCCGATCCCAGGCGGCTGCATCAATGTCTGCTCAACCTGTTGTCCAACGCCATCAAGTTTTCCCATGAAGGCGGCAAGGTCACCCTGCAAGCCGAAGCAACGGATACGGATGTCAGTTTGTGCGTGACCGATGAGGGCATCGGCATTCCGAAGGAATTGCTGCCCACCATCGGTCAGCCTTTCGTCACGCTGGACGATCCGACGGACAAGGCCCAGAAGGGCACCGGGTTAGGCCTGACAATCACGCATTCCTTGGCGAAACTGATGAAGGGAAGCATGGTGCTGGACAGCACGCTTGACGAGGGTACGAGCGTGACGATCACCCTGCCCCGATTCATTCGCGACTGACCGGGAACAATCACCCGCAAGCCATCCGTTCATGTCACGGCATAGGGTGACAGCACGAAATCCATATCAGACCGGACGGCCGCCTGATATTCCGCGAAGGTCATCCGGTCGTTTGAGGCCAGTTCGATATAGTGCATGGTCTCGATCCGGAAGAGGATGCCGCCCAGCTTTTCCGTGTCGCAATCCGCGCGCAGCACGGCCTGTTCCTGAAGGACGTTCAGCATCCGTATCACACGGGTGCGCAGCCGGTCGTTGAAGGTTGCGAACCGATTGCCCAGAACGGTTTGGCGCTGAACGATGGAAAGTCCGAACAGGTGCCGCCAGTTCTCCTTCCCCAAATGGTTCAGGGAATGCGAGGTCATTGCGAAGAAGATGCCGCAGACCCCGTCGACAAGGTTGGTCGGCGGATTGCCGATCAGTTCCTCTATCTCACGCTCGACGAAACGGTCGTGCATTGTGACCAGCGTCAACAGCAGATCGGACTTGTTCTGAAAATAATTATAGACGGTCCCGACGGATACATCGGCCGCCCGCGCGATGGTTTCCATCTTGGCTTCTTCATAACCCACCGTGCGGAACTGTTCCGCCGCGGCTTCGATGATCCGGCGTTCCCGGTCGGCCTTTTTTCGTTCTCTCAATCCGCTCATGACGATCAGTTTGACTCATTTCAGGATCAGAGTCATAAAAAAATGAATTGGTTCATTTTTAAAAAATGAAATCATGAAAACAAGGGTGGGCTTAAATCGATTTGTTGAACCTGGGAGACCGAGATGAAGAATAGTCGAGTTCTGGGAACCATTTCCACCGTGCTGCGGCGCGCCGCCTATGGCCTTCCCCTTGCGATGGCGCTAAGCGCGACCAGCGGACAGGCAGCGGACGAATTGAATGCCCTGGTTTGGTGCGACCACACCGACCCGGCCCTGATCCAGCCGTTCGAAGAGAAGTTCGGCGTCAAGGTGAACCTGAAGGAATATGAAGGCACGGGCGCCGCACTTGCCATCATCGAGCAGTCCCAGCCCGGCGACTGGGACGTTCTTGTGCTGGACGGCGTCGACGTCCCGCGCGTCGTGGAGACAGGTCTGCTTGCGGAACTGCCGCAGGACCAGATGCCCCTGGACGACATCTTCGGCGCGGTTCAGATGCGCGACATGACGTTCAAGGACGGCAAGATGTACGCCATCATGGAAAAGTTCGGCTACAACGTCATCAGCTATAACAAGGAAAAGGTCGACCCGGCGGATATGCGCGACCTGTCCATGCTGTGGTCCGACAAGTACAAGGGGCGGATCGCCGTCTATGACTACTATATCCCGCTGATGGATCTCGTCGCCCTGAAGATGGGTGTGAAGCCGTCGGACATCACGGCCGACATTCTGCCGGACATGAAGAAAGAGCTGTTCAAGCTGAAGGAAAACTCGGTCATGGTCGGCGATGTCGTCGCCTCCTCCACCGCCTTGGCCGTCGGCGAAGCCGATATCCTGATCGGCGGCGGCGAATGGGCGGTATCGGTCCTGTCGGCCGAGCAGCCGGAACTGGACTGGGTCCTGCCCGACCAGGGCGGCATGTTGTGGAGCCAGTCGCTCGCCGTCTTCGACTCCTCGGAAAAGAAGGACCTGGCGGTCGAATTCGTGAAATACATCATGAGCCCGGAAGGCCAGGCGCGCCTGGCGACGTCTTCCTGCTTCTGGGGCATGCCGGCCAATGCCAAGGCGCGGGACGCTTTGACGGAACAGCAACGCACGGCCCTGCGCTGGGACGAACAGGAAGGCTTCCTGGCCAATTCCCACCGCTATTTCATTCCCGATGCGGAACTGGACGGCCGGATGCTGGATACCTGGACCGAGTTCCTGCAGCACTGATCCCGCCTGGCTGTCCAACAGGCAAAGGGTGGAAGGCAATGTCTTTACGTATCCCCAGGCACGGCACCGACGGGCTGCGGGCCTGGGGATTCCTTTTCCCGGCCCTGGCCTGGACGGCGGCCTTCTTCATCCTGCCGCTGGCAATCATGGCGGTCTATTCGCTGTGGCAGCGGGTCGGCTACAAGGTCGTCACCGATATCTCGGTCCGGAACTACACTTCCTTCTTTGAAAAATCCTTCCTGTATGAGTCGCTGATCAACTCGCTGGAAGTGACCGTCATGGTCACCCTGATCAGCATCCTGCTCGCCTATCCGCTGGCCTATATCCTGGCAGAAAAGGTGCCCCCGCGCTGGCAGAGGATCGCCCTGATCTTGGCGATCCTGCCGTTTTGGACGTCCTATGTGGTGCGGTCCTACAGCTGGATCCTGGTGCTGTCGGAAGGGGGAATCCTGTCCAACTTCCTGTTGGATATCGGATTGACGAGCGAGCCCGTCTCCTTCGCCAATAGCCGGGGCGCGACGGTCATCGGCTTCGTGCATTTTTTCGTCATGCTGCTGACGCTGACGATTTTCGCCAACCTTGTCCAATTGCCGAAGAACTACCGGCGGGCGGCGGCGGATTTGGGGGCCGGGCCGATCCGAACCTTCATCCATGTCATCCTGCCCCTGACCCTGCCGGGCATCATGGTCGGCGCTTTCCTGACCTTCGTCCTGTGCATCGGGGACTACATCACACCCGCCATCCTGGGCGGAAAGCGGGAATTGCTGCTGCCGCAGACGATCATGCTGCAGATCGAACGGCGGTCCGATTTCCCGACCGCTTCCGCATTGGCCATGATCCTGATGGCAGTGGTCAGTCTGGTCTATGCCGCCTGCGCGCGCTGGCTGAAACTGGACCGGATGTAGGGGGTGGCGATGCGCAACATTCCCGCCCTTCTCTATAGCTTGGCCATCTACGGGTTCATCTATCTGCCCGTCGCCGTCCTGGTCCTGTTCTCGTTCCAGGAATCGCGCGTGCCGATCCCGCCCTTCAACGGGCCCAGTCTGAAATGGTACGCGGCGCTGATGGCCGATACGCGGGTGACCGACGCGCTATTGAACTCCGTCATCGTGGCTTTTGCCTCTTCCGCCGTCGCGGTCGTGCTGGGGTTTCTGGCCGCCTATGCCCTGGCGCGCCACAAGGTTCGCTTCGGCGGTGTGTTGCAGGCCCTGCTGACCGCACCCTTGACCGTCAGCTATCTGATCATCGCCATGGGTCTGCTGATCACCTTCAACAATCTTGGCATTCCCAAATCCCTGTTGACCATCGGCATCGGCCATGTGGTGATCAACATGCCGCTATGCTTCGCCATTATCTTCAGCCAGATGGGCGCGCATCAGGCCAATATGGAACGCGCCGCGCGCGACCTGGGCGCGGCGGAATGGCAGGTCATCCTGATGGTCAGCGTGCCGCTGCTGTGGCCGGCGCTGTTTGCCGCCTTCTTCCTGTCCGTCACCTTTTCCTGGGATGAGTTCATCATCGCCTTTTTGGTCAGCCGGTTCGACGTGACCCTGCCGGTGGAAATCTGGAGCATGCTGCGCACCGGGCTGAACCCAAAGACCAACGCGGTCGGCAGTTTCGTCTTCCTGGTTTCCGTCGTGGTCGTGCTGGCGGCCGACCTGATCCTGTTCCGAAAGAAAAAAGCATGAGCGTTCCGGCAGTAGAATTCCGCGGCATCGGCATGAGTTTCGGTGAGAAACAGGCCGTCGGCGATATCGACCTGACCATCGGCAAGGGCGAATTCGTCGTGCTGCTGGGCCCATCCGGCGGAGGTAAGACCACTCTGCTGAACATCCTTGGCGGCTTTCTGACGCCGACCGCAGGCGCGGTTTTCATCGACGGCGCGGATGTCACCGAGATCCCGCCCGCCAAACGGCCGACCACGACCGTCTTCCAGGACTATGCCCTGTTCCCGCATATGTCCGTCGGCGGCAATGTCGGGTTCGGGCTGAAAATGCGGAAATTTCCCAAATCCGAACATGCCGAGCGCATCGCCAACGCTTTGGAGATGGTGGGCCTGGCCCATCTTTCCGAACGTCGAATCCACGAACTGTCCGGCGGCCAGCGGCAGCGCATCGCCCTGGCCCGGGCCTTGGCGGTTGAGCCCACCGTCTTGCTGCTCGACGAACCGCTCGGCGCGCTGGACATGAAACTGCGCCGCCAGATGCAGGAGGAATTGAAAGCGATCCAACGCCGGGTCGGCACCACCTTCGTGCATGTGACCCATGACCAGGAAGAGGCGATGGCCATCGCCGACCGGATCGTGGTGATGAACGAGGGCAGCATTGAGGACCATGGCCCGCCGGAGCGGATCTATCTGCGCCCGGCCTCGCGCTTCACCGCCACCTTCATGGGCGAAAGCAATCTGTTCGACGGGCGGGTGACGGGGACCGCCGGTGAGACGGTAACCGTAGAAACCGCTTTCGGCGCCTTCCCCGTCAATGGATCCGTCGGCACCGGCGACACGGCAGCCCTGGTCATCCGCCCCGAACATATGCATATCGAACCGGGCGAGAACCGCCTGCCCCTCGGCGCGGCGACGGTAACGGAAACCGGCTTCTTCGGTACGCATCATCAATGCCTGGCCACACTGCCGGGGCATGAAGGCCCGCTTCGCATTCGGCTGCCGCAGCGTTTTTCGCCGGAAGCGGGAACGGTACTGCCCCTGTTCGCCGACCCGGCGGATATGGTGCTGGTGACGCGCTAAAGGCAGTGTTAGACAGCGAAAGGGATAGAGCGATGGAAACCGCATCCGCCGATCAATGGTACCGGACCCGCACCGTCGGGGAGGGTGTGACCTGGATCGACGAGCCCTTCATCCAGGAATTCTATCGCTGCAACATCTGGCATGTGCGTGGGCGAGACCGGGACATGCTGGTCGATAGCGGCATGGGCGTGGTCAGCCTGCGCGAACAGATTCCGCTGGTGACCCAAAAGCCCTGCGCGGCCATCGCCAGCCATACCCATTTCGACCATATCGGCTGCCACCATGAATTCGAGGATCGCCGCGTCCATGCGGAGGAAGCCGCGATCCTGGCCGAGCCGACACGCGCCAATACGCTGGCGGATCCCTATGTGGAAGACAGCATCTTCACCAAACTGCCGCCCGCCCCCTATGCTTCCACGGAGTATGCGGTGCGCGCCGCGCCGGCGACGACCGTGCTGCAGGCGGGCGACGTAATAGACCTGGGCGACCGGGTGTTTGAGGTGATGCACACGCCCGGCCATTCGCCCGGCGGTATCATGCTGTTCGAAAAGGCGAGCGGCATTCTGTTTTCCGGCGACACCGTCTATGACGGGCCGCTGATCGACGACGCCTATCATTCCGATCTGGGGGACTATATCGCCTCCATGAAACGGATACTGGACCTGCCGGTCCGCGTGATCCATGGCGGCCATTTCCCCAGCTTCGACGGGGAGAAGTACCGCGAACTGATCCGCGCCTTTCTGGCTGAGAAGGACCGCTAGGCTGCTCCCTGGTTTTTCTCGCGCGGTTCGACCGTGAATTTCGGGGTATAGTTCTTGAACGGGTCCTGGTCGGGATCGACCGCTTGGCACCGCTTGAATCCGTCGCGCGCCCGCAGCCGTTCCAGATAGGCGGTGACCGGCGGTGAGAAATGCTCGGCCATGCCGACGATATCCCCCAAATGAAGCGCATAGCCGACCGCGATATCGGCGATGGTGAAGCGCCCGGCGCAAAGGAAATCGCGTCCTTCAATATGCCGGTCCAGCCAGCGCAGCCGGCCCAGGAACCATTTGGCGTAATCCTGCACCACTTGCGGCTGGCGCCGTTCCCTCGGCTCCATGGCCGAATAGCGCAGCGCAAGCGCGGTCGGGAAAGTCAGGGTCGCATCGCTCTGGAACAGCCAGTTGAGATAATCGCCGTATTCCCGATGACCGGTATCCAGGCCGAACTCTTCCTCACCGTATTTCTCCACCAGATAGAGGCAGATGGCCGTGGACTCCGTCATCGCGACGTCGCCGTCGACGAAATAGGGCACCGTGCCCAGCGGGTTCACATCCAGGAAATCTTTCTGGAAGACGCGTGGCGGAAACGGAATCGTCTCGACCTCATAGTCGAAGCCCATTTCTTCAAGCGCCCAAAGCACCCGCACCGACCGGCTGTTGTAACAATGCCAAAGTTTCATTCTCTGTTTCCCCGCCGAATGACCGGCGGACAGATTACTGTTTTTACGAAATAGAACCAGGGGGGCGTGCCTGTGGCGGTTTCAACAATCACAAGATGGACACCCAGCATACGGCCGCTTTGCGCAGCACGCCCCGCGCTCGCCGCGTCAGCCCACCAGGTCATCCATGTAGTCTTTGAGAATTTCCTTTTCCAAGAACCTCAGGCGGCCTTCCAATTGTTCCGCCCATTCAAGCGTGGGCGGCACATTGATGGGATAAAGGCCGACAACGGGCTTTCCTTCTTTCACCGCTTCGACCCACTCTTTGGCCAAACCGATGTAGAGGTGCAGTGCCCAAGCGGCGTTTGGCGCGTAGTCCGTCACCAGGTATCCCGGCGGCACGTCGCCGACCACAATCCACAGCCACTCATCGACGAAATCCTCGGTATGGTCGATCCGAAACAGAAAGACGGAAACGATCCGCGGCACGAACATTCCGATACGGGATTCGACAATGTCCGTGCACCATCTATGCCCCAATAGGAAACGTCTTGCGTGTTCCAGCACCTCGTCAAACGCTCCTATCTCATCGGCGTCTTCACAAGTCTCAACTACAGCCCGTCGTGCGACCGATACGTCAGGTGCTTTTTCGAATTGTAATCGGGTCGCTCCCAAATCGGCTTCGTCCTGATCGTCACTGAGGCCGTCACTGTGGTTTGGCAAATTTTTTGCCTGCATCGCCTCAATGGAAGAATTCCGGCTCCCCAAAAGCGTAATGAATAGTTTTTTGAACACCATCTGCTGCTTCCCAAGGAGTGCCGCCCCGACGCGTAGTTGAACGATTGCAAATCGGTACACGTTCTCACACTAGCGCAGGGCCTCAAGGTCTACCGCATGGAGCGGCAAAATCCGATCTTTCAAAAACTCCAGCCGGCCATTCAACTCGGCAGCCCATTCGGGTGTCGCGGGAACATTAACGGGAATCAGGTCCAAGACCGAGTCGCCATTCTCGGCCGCTTCCACCCAATCTTCCAAGGCACCGATATACCTCTCCAAGGCCAGAGCCGCGTTTGGGCAATCTTCGGAGGTAATATATGCTTCCGGCAAATTGCCGACGACGACCCATAACCATTCATCCACGCCGTCCCGTGCCGGGTCGATCCGGAATAGGAATACGCCAAGAACTCCCGGATAGAACATGCCCACATATTCCTCACGGACATCCGAGCACCAATTGTAGAATTCTATTTTTTTCAACGCCCTTCCCAGGTAGTCTTCAAACACCTCGACATCATCCACCAAACGGCTGCGGAAGGTTTCCACGTCGCTGGTCTTTTCCACAATATTGGCGTTTTCCATTTCGTCTTTGCCCGCGTTTTTCCTCAGGACGTGCCGGCGGAGGATGAGAAGTGCAGGCCGGATGAGATCCACGATCAACCTCCCCTGATCTGCTGCATAATTTGGCCATGGATGACCCAATTCACTTCCATGTCCGACGGTTCCAGGTTGGCCACTTCGTCTTTCCCACCAAGGAATAGAGGTACTTTGAACCCGGCGCATTGATCGTGAAGGAGGGGCGTATTCCCGGCATCGAGCCATTCCTCGTAGTATTCCGGCGCAAGGCATTCGGTCTGGTGGGTTAGGAGCTCAAACTCATGAAACCGGACAAAATTCGATGGAATTTCCAATGCGATAAATTCGATTGGATCAAACATCAGAACCAACGGCTCGCCCGCCTCTGTTCTCTTCATATCCAATGCAAATTGACGGCCGAGCCAGTCATATCCGAAACAGAGTATGGTGTTCGCATATGCAGGAAAGAATGACGCTACGATCTCGTTCCAGTTCTCAATACCGGCCGAGCTATGGGTCCGGTACAGCCCATTGTTGAACGAGCAGCCCGAAAACGCGGCGAAGAATTCATTCCATCCCGTCGCATCTGCGGTCAATTGCACGGATGCGTCCGGGGTGTCCGACCGAACAGGGTCCGGCGTATAGTTTCTCGTGAACGCTTCAAAAAGTGCCGGGCTTCCCGGGATGCCGGCACCCTTCTTGGGCGAGACGTTACCATGATCCTGACCCTGCCCTTCTGGGTGGGACGGTTTCATCTTGGCACCGGGTTTTTCACCGCCTGAAAGCGCGTCGAAAATCCGTTTGAATACCATTCCTTCGTCCTCTGTATTTTCCGCTCCACGACGGCACAAAACGCCAATGTCATTTGTTGTGATAAGGCGCGTATTCGCCCAGGATTCTCTCGGATAGAAAGTTCAGACGGCTTTCCAACATGTCGGCGTATTCCTGTGTCGGCGGGGTGTTGACGGGAATGAGGTCGTCCACCGGCTCCCCCTTCCTGACCGCATCCACCCATTCCCGCATCGCGTCCACATAGTTGGCCAAGGCGGCCGGCCCGTGCGGGCAATCGTCGATCATGATGACGGCAGAGGGCAGATCGCCCACCACGACCCAAATCCATTCGTCTATGTCTTCGGAGATCGGTTCGATCCTGAACAGGAACACACCGACGATCCCCGGCACGTATAACCCATTCCAGGCGTCCAAGGGCCTGCGATGCCATCCGAAACCGAGCAGGAAGTTGTTCGCTCGACTCTGCATCTCGTAAAATTCGTCGAGGCCTTCGGTGTCACCTGCAAATTCCTGCCGGGCATTGGATGTGTTGGACATCAATCCGAATTTCAGCACGGCCGGTCCACGCACGGTGGTGACGGGTGTTTCGACCAGGGATTCACCGTGGTTTTCCTCACCTGCTTTCCGGACGGACGCGTCTGTCCCACCTTTCGGCGTTTTCCCTCCCGAAAGCGAGGCCAGGAGTCTCTTAAACACCATTGCCGCAATCCCCCCACTTGCCCGATCAGACTGATTGTCCGACCATCGCGCCAAGAAGGCGCAACTGTGGCCCGTGATCCCATTCCGGCCGTACGGCAAGACAACCAACACACAGCGCCGACCGCTGACGGAAACCGGATCCCCGGATTTCCCAAACCCTCAACAAGAGGCTTTCTTCTCCACCAAGAAAAACCCCTTTTAGGTGTTATGCTGAATAGAGGATATGCGTCTGATTGTATTTTTCAAGAACAAAAATTGAACATGGAAAATTCGGGATGCGCTTAGATCGCCTGTCGGCGGGTGATGTTTCAGGTGCGGCGTACTCCCCGCCAACATCGTTAACCTACGAGATCGTCCATGTAGTCTTTGAGAATCTCTTCCTCTAAAAACCTGACACGGCTCTCCAATTGTTCCGCCCATTCGAGCGTCGGTGGCACATTCACAGGATAAAGGTCCGCCACGGACGCGCCCTCTCTTACTGCTTCCGCCCACTCCTTGACCAATCCGACATATATTACCAACGCCCAGGCTGCGTTCGGAGCATGATCCGTCACCAGATATCCTGGCGGTAGGTCGCCAACGACGACCCACAACCACTCATCATCAAAATCTTCGGTGTGTCTTATCCGGAACAAGAACACGGAAACGATCTTGGACACAAACATCCCGACACGGGATTCGGCAATCTCCAAACACCACCGGTGTCCGAGCAGAAAGCTCTTCGCATAGTCCAGCTTCTCATCAAAATCGTTAATTTCATCGGTGTCTTCTGATATCTCTGCCAACCTACGTCTTACGACAGACACTTCAGGTGATTTTTCGAGTTGCAGCATTGCATCTCCTCTTCTTTGCGAGGTAACAGAGCTGTCGTGTTTCATCACTCATTCGACAATTCTGTTGATACACATCCAGGTTCCATATCTTCCCCGGGACAGACCACAGTTAGTTCTGTGCTTTGTTAACATTCAATTTCTTTATTTCTCCTTTGCGTTGTTGAGCATCAACTCAGAGGGCAGTATGCCACTACGTCTTATTGCCTCAATGTATGCTTTGCGGCCACCCCAACGACTGTTGTCCCCATTTTCCCTATGCCGTTCAATGTGAAGCCTTCTCGTCATCGGCTCGATGTTACTGAAATGGTCTGGACCGCCATCAGCGATCGGAATGATATGATGTACATGTTGTCGATGGCCTGTCTCCGGGTCTAGCGGCCACTTCTTTTTGTAGAACGCCTCCCAATCCTTGATCAATTGACGGTTTGATTTGTAACGCCCTTCTCTAGTTAGACTGTAACCTATCCCTGGGGTTTTCCTCGCGACCTCGTCTTCCAACAGCCTTAGGTAAGGATCCAGCTTTTCGGTGGAGTTGGTACGTTTTGCGGGATTATCACTCTTAAGCTCCCGGGTTGGCGGATCAGAATTTACGAGCGGGTTTTCACGTGGCTTTTGTTGGCCAAACCGTCGAAAAGTTGAGCTGCCCCGTCCAAAACTCGGGCCGCCGGCAAGGCCAGCCAGCACTACATGCTTGTAGTCTCCCAGCCGGACATTCGCGAAGTTGTCAAAAACCTCGATCCCGTCGTGGAACAAGGCCGTGTGGGAGCCGGTACGTTTCGACGTTTCCAAGGAATGCCAATAGTAGTTTCCGTCCGCGCCCAAAAAAGCCGCGTGACCCCTGTTCAGTCGGTAGTCGGACGGCTTCGCGCCTGGGTTCTCCCTTTGCCAAGCTTCGAACCCTTCCAGTTCCGCGCCGGCGATCAATTGATCGCGTGGGGGATTTAGATAGGCCTCCAGCGAGACTTTCTGTTCCATGGCGCGAACCACATCGGCGTTTTCCGGCTTGTACAGTTCACCGAAATACCGTCGGCTGATTTCCAAGGTTGCGTCGGACCCGTCCTCCCGCGCGGCATCCAAGGCTTCATAGATCCGACGCCCCCACTGGTTCCACGTTTCGTCTTCGCGTTTGGCCAGGTCCTCACGCGGCAGGGATTCCGGCGCAAGTTGCGCGGCGGCCGATTGGCGCCTCTCCTCGATCCAGGCACGCTCTTCCGCCTCGTCTGTTGCAGACGGTTCCGTGGTTGTCCGGCTTACGCCGCGACGGTCGACAATCGCACCCGCCTCGGCAGCGCCGGCGCTCGTAGGCAAAGGCCTGTCGTTTTGCCTGTCGGCCGGTTGACCTTCGTTTTGTTCGAAGGCCTCGGGGTTGGATTTGCGATAAGCTACGACCTGCTGGGGCGACGCGCCCGCGCCCATAAGGGAGAGCGCTTTTTTCAAACCGGGGGCGGCAACAGCCTGTCCGGCCTGCGTCCGTATCGCGTCCGCGATGGCGAGTGCTTCGGCTCTGTCCCGGTCACCGCCCGCTTCCCATTGCGCGGCGACACGGCTCGCCACCATCGGCGGGACAGAGCCTACGGCTTGGGCATAGGCAACGATGTCCGGAACGGCGGGCCACCCGGTCAGAACATGTCGGCAGGACCCATGCGGCTCCCCGGGCCTCGGCGGCATGAAAGGCACTGTTTGCAGAATGCCCTGAACATCCGCTCCGCGCCTTTTCAACCACCGCTCGAAATGGCAATCGAGCCAGGGATACTCCGCCCACCAAGGCCGATCGCCCTCCACGATGCCTTGTCCGATTGCTAAGCCGCGCTGGCTGAAACTCCCACCGGCAATGGCGTCGTCGATCCTGGTCAGCGCCGCGTCACGTTCTCGTTCGAAGGAAAGCCGGTTCTCCAGGTCACGGTCCAACCGGTCCACGGCCGCAGCGTCGAGCGCTTCGGAAGCCCGAGCGGTGTCCAAGACCTCTCGGGCATCGTCAGGGGTTTCTTCCCCGTCCAGCACATAGGAACGAAGTTCCGCAGCGCGCTCCGCCCGGGCAGCCCGCTCATCCGAGGCCCGGCGGGCCCGTTCTCCGTCTTCCTGTCTTCGTCGGTCCTGCAACCGGCCCTGCAAGCGCGCTTGAACCGGTGTGCGGCGCGGTACCGGTTCCGGTTTGGGTTCCGACGCGCCGGAGAAACTCTCATCCAAACCGGTCAGAAAGGCTTCCATGCCTGCAATGCCGGCGCGTTCCCCAGCCGCATCGAAGCCGGCGAGCAGAACGTTGCTCGCAGCCTCCTCCCGCAACCGCTCCACTTCACGGGAGCGGCCTTCGTCGTCCAGGTCGTCTCTGTCGGCCAAGACGTCTTCGAATTGGGAGAGCCCCGCTTCCAGGTCGAAATTCGGTTCGGGCGCGGAGGCGCCGATCGACGTAACATCCACCCCGCCACGCCCATGGCGGATCGCGGCATCCAAGATACGGGCGCGCATGCGCTCCGCATTTTCAACCGCCTGGGCGTGTCTATCCTTGTTTGTTGGAATAGAGGAAGAAATCGGCCCCCGCCGGCGATGCAAGGCGGCGGCTAGTGCCTTACCAACCAAACTTTCCGCAAACGGCCGCTGCCGGGAAGCCGCGGCAAAGCCAATAGAAGATGGATCGGGCGCACCGTTTCCACGCATCCCAAGACGCTCCTATGATTTTCTGATCGAAGGGAGACGGCGGGCGCGCAGGGCGCTCAAAGGGGGAAGCCACTACAGGAAAGGGAGCCTTACATCGCGGCGCCCGCCGATATGGAATTTATATACACTATTGCGTGTCGTGTCAATATTTTTCCATTTATTGGAATATTAAATTCCACTGTTCGGCTGTTGTTCCAGGGACGTTGGAACATTGACTTTGCGTATAGAGGCCATGGCCAAAACAAAACGGCCGATGGATAACCATCGGCCGCAGTTGGAAGAATTTTATGGCACTATATGTGTTTTAAATATCGGCCCGCGCTGGAGTGGATTGCCCATAACGCGCCTGGCGGACCGCCGGGAAAGAGGGCCTACCCCCAATCCAAAACCACCTTGCCGCTTTTGCCCGACAGCATCGCCTCAAACCCCTTTTCGAAGTCGTCGACCTTGAAGCGGTGGGTGATGATGCGGGTTATGTCCAGGCCGTTTTCCAGCATGGCAATCATCTTGTACCAGGTTTCGAACATCTCCCGCCCATAGACGCCCTTGATGGTGATCGCCTTGAAGACGATGCGGGACCAGTCGACGGCGGATTTGCCGGGGCTGAAGCCCAGCATGGCGATGCGGCCGCCCATGACGAGCGCTTCCACCATCTGGTCGAGGGCGGGTTGCGCGCCGCTCATCTCCAGCCCGATATCGAAGCCTTCCCGCATGCCGAGCCCGTGCATGACGGATTTCAAATCGGTCTCGGCGACGTTCACCGGCATGACGTCGGCGACATGACCGGCGAGGTCCAAGCGGTCCTGGTTCACATCGGTGATCACCACATGGCGCGCGCCCACATGGCGGGCGACGGCGGCGGCCATGATGCCGATCGGCCCAGCGCCGGTGATCAGCACATCCTCCCCGATCAGATCGAAGGAGAGCGCGGTGTGGACCGCATTGCCGAGCGGGTCGAGGATGGCGCCGATATCGTCTTCAACCCCATCCGGCAAGGGAATGGCGTTGAAGGCGGGCAGGCGTAGATATTCCGCGAAGGCGCCGGCCACGTTGACGCCGATGCCTTTGGTTTCCGGGTCCAGATGGAAACGCCCGGCGCGGCTCTGCCGGCTGTGCCGGCCGATCAGATGACCTTCGCCGGAAACGCGCTGGCCGATGGTGAAATCGGTCACGTCCCGGCCCATCTCCACGATCTCACCGGCGAATTCATGGCCGGTGATGAGCGGCACGGGCACGGTCTTTTGCGCCCAGTCGTCCCAGTTCCAGATATGCACGTCCGTGCCGCAGATGCCGGTCTTGTGAATCTTGATCAGGACGTCGTCCGGGCCGATTTCCGGCACCGGCTCGCTTTGCATCCACAGCCCTTTTTCCGCTTTGGATTTGACGAGCGCCTTCATCACCGAAGGGAAATTCGGCTTCAACGGTCCGGTGGCGGCGAGTTCGATATCGGTCATCTCAGTGAAGTCCCTAAATCGCGCCGACGGCTTTGCCGGCGCGTTCGAAAGCGGTGAGGGCGAAGTCCAGATCCGCGTCGGTCAGCGCGGCGTTCATCTGGGTGCGGATGCGGGCCTGCCCCTTGGGCACGACGGGGAAGAAGAAGCCCGCGACATAGACGCCTTCCTCATAGAGTTTGGCGGCCATGTCCTGCGCCAAGCGTGCATCGCCCAGCATCACCGGCACGATCGGGTGTTCGCCCGGCAACAGATCGAAGCCAAGCGCATCCAGCCCCGCGCGCCATTTGGCGGTGTTGCGGAACAGCGCCGCGCGCAGATCGTCCCCCTGTTCGACCAGGTCGATGGCGGCCTGCCCCGCGGCGACGATGGCCGGCGGCAGGGAGTTGGAAAACAGATAGGGCCGCGCGCGTTGGCGCAGCAGGTCGATGACCGGCTGAGGCCCGGCGATATAACCGCCGATGCTGCCGCCCAGCGCCTTGCCCAAAGTACCGGTCAATATGTGGATGCCGTCGGATACGCCGGCATGGGCGGGCGTGCCCCTGCCCTGCGGCCCCATGAAGCCGGTGGCGTGGCAATCGTCCACCATTACCGTCGCGTCGTATTGTTTCGCCAGGACGGAGATTTCCGCTAGCTTGGCGAGGTATCCGTCCATCGAGAAAACACCGTCCGTGGCGATCATGATGAACCGCGCACCATCGGCCCTGGCCTGTTTCAACTGGGCTTCCAGGTCATGCATGTCGGAATTGGCATAGCGGTAGCGCTTCGCCTTGCACAGGCGGATTCCGTCAATGATGGAGGCATGGTTGAGCGCGTCGGAGATCACCGCGTCTTCCGGCCCCAGAAGCGGTTCGAACAAACCGCCATTGGCGTCGAAACAGGCGGCGAAGAGGATTGCGTCATCCTTGCCCAGGAAGCTCGCCAGCCGTTGTTCCAATTCCCGGTGCAGGTCCTGCGTGCCGCAGATGAAGCGCACGCTGGCCATGCCGAAGCCGCGCGTATCGAAGGCGTGCTTGGCGGCCGCGATCAGTTTCGGGTTGTCCGCCAGGCCCAGATAGTTGTTGGCGCAGAGATTAACCACGCCGTCCCGGCTGACGCCCCCAGGCTTGCCGTCCAGGTCGACGCCGATCCGCCCGGATTGGGGGGAGGTGATCAAGCGTTCCCGCTTATACAGGCCTTCCGCCTCGATCCCATTCAGGGTTTCGGTGATATGCTCCAAGAAGCCGCTCGACATGGGTCCTGCCCTCCCCGGTTCCCGCACAAGCCGGGGAACCACGCTGTTCGAAAAACCAAACAATAATCCGCTATAACGGATTTATCGATATAGTGGAAGTTTTTCTTTTATAACGGATTTACCCATCCGTTCCCCGACCTCCCAAAAGCTGGCCGGTGGAACCAGTCTAGCTGTTTTCGACGATCAACAGTACCCGTGCCGCGCCGGTCTTGGCGCGGATGGCGTGCGGCCGGTCGGCGGCATAGCGCGCCGTGTCGCCGGAAGCGAGGTCCACCGGCACCCCGTCGGACTCGGCGGAAACCTTGCCTTCCAGCACGGTCAAATGTTCCCGGCAGCCGGGCCGATGCGGTTCGCTGACCAGCGCCCCGCCCTTCTTGAAGACGATTTCATAAACCTCATGCCTTCCGGCCTGATCGGGCGGGCTGAGAATCCGAATGCGGCATCCGTCGCCCTGGCTGTCGATGGTCGGCGTGCGGTCCGACCGCATGACTTCGGCGATCGGGCTTTCCGACCCGGCGGAACTGTCCAGCAGGCCCGCGAAATCCACCTGCAGCGCGCGGGTCAGGTTCCACAATGTGGCGACGGTCGGGCTCGATTCCCCGCGTTCGATCTGCGACAGCATCGAGCGCGACACACCGGAGAGTTTGGCGACCTGGTCCAGGCTCAACCCCTTGGCCTTGCGCGCGTCCTTCAAGCGCGGGGCCAGTTGGCTCATGATGTCGTTCTGCTGGTTCATGGTCCTGGCTCGAGTCCCGGTTCACGCAATTTCAGAGAGCGGGCAAACCGCCGAAGAACCCGACGATCTGACGCAGCCGGCCGTCATCCGCCAGGGTTCCGAAATCCACCCCTTCCAGGATGACCTTTCCGTCGCCCGCAACCAGGTGCCAGGAGAAATAAATATGATCATGATGCCGGCTGACGCCGCTGGTATAGGCCAGACCGGCACCCGGTATGCGTTCATGGACGGTGCCGATATAATCCGACAGCGCGGCGCGCCCCTCGGCTTCCATCTGCGGGTCCTTGTAGACGCCGTCCTCATGCCACGACTGGGCCAGCAATTGGGCGCGCCTTTCGGGTTCAGGCTCGCACCAAGCCCCGATATAGGCGGTCAAAACTTCCTGCAGCACTGCCGCCATCGTCCCGTTCCAGTACAATTTTCCTTGTCCGACGCTAGCCGAATTGCCGGTTTTCCGCCAGCCGGATCGTCAGATCCACGTCACGGCTTCGTCGCTCAGATGAAAGACAGGCCGCCCGATCTTTGATAGCCACGACTATCCCGCCTGAAACACGATTATATGAGGAATCCGCCATGTCTTCCCCCGCCGCATCGAAAACCGGCCGCCCGAATATCCTGCTGATCATGGCCGATCAGTTGGCCGCGCAGTGCCTGCCTTGCTATGGGCATCCGCTGGTGCAGGCGCCGGCCTTGTCGAAATTGGCGGATGAGGGCGTGGTGTTCGACGCGGCCTATACCAATTCGCCGCTTTGCGCGCCGAGCCGCTTCGTGATGATGTCGGGCCGGCTGCCGACCAAGATCGCGTCCTGGGACAATGCGGTGGAATTTTCGTCGGAAGTGCCGACCTTCGCCCATTACCTGGAAGCCCTGGGCTATCGAACCTGCCTCAGCGGCAAGATGCATTTCGTCGGGCCGGATCAGTTGCACGGCTATCGCGACCGGCTGACGACGGATGTCTATCCGTCCGACTTTACATGGCACCCGGAATGGGACCGCCCGACGGCGCGCCTGGACTGGTTCCACAATATGGAAGTGGTAACCAAGGCCGGCCCCTGCATGCGATCCATGTATCTGGACTATGACGACGAGGCGGTGTTCAAGGCCAAGCGCTATATCTTCGACCGCGCGCGCGACGCGGGCACGGGGGATGCGGAACCTTTCATGCTGACCGTTTCCATGATTCAGCCGCACGACCCCTATCTATGCCGGCAGGACAAATGGGACCTTTACCCGGCGGACGACATCGACCTGCCGAAAGTGCCGCTGGGCTCGCACAAGGCGCATCCCATGGAGGAACGTCTGCGGCACGGCTACGGCGCGACGGACATTGACCTGGACGAGGCAACCCTACGCAATGCGCGCCGCGCCTATTACGGCAGCATTTCCGATATCGACGACAAGGTTGCGGACCTGTTGCAGACGCTGAAAGAAGCGGGCGTCGCGGACAATACCATCGTGATCTTCACCGGCGACCATGGCGACATGCTGGGCGAGCGCGGCATGTGGTTCAAAATGAGCTATCTGGAAAACTCCGCCCGCGTGCCGATGATCGTCCATGCGCCGAAGTTGTTCTCCCCGGCCCGGGTGAAGGAAGCGGTTTCCCTGGTCGACCTGCTGCCGACCTTCGTGGAAACCGCGCGCGACGGCAAACAGGGCGACTATGCCAGCCCGATCGAGGGCCGTTCCCTGATGCCGCATCTGTCGGGCGGCACGGGCCATGATGAGGTGATCGGCGAGTATTTCGGCGAAGGCACGGACACGCCGGTCTTCATGATCCGCCGGGGCGATATGAAACTGATCGATTCAGGCCCGAACGATCCGCTGCAGTATTACAACGTGACCGCCGATCCGACCGAGGTGAACAACCTTGCCGACGACCCGGCGCACCAGGACGACATCCAGCGGTTGGTCCAGGAAATCGCGGGCAAATACGACCGGCCGGGTTTGACGGAAAAGGTGCTGGAAAGCCAGCGCCGCCGTAAGTTCCTGAAAGGCGTGATGCGCAAGCAGAATCTGGACTGGGATCACAACCCGGCGCAGGACGCCGCCCAGGACTACATCCGCAATTCCCTGCCGATCTACGAGTTGGAAAAACGCGGGCGGTTTCCCTCGATCTAGCCGCCGGCCGGGTATTCGGTTACGCCTGAATCTTAACGGAATTTACACCGTCCCATGCGATATTCACGTCGTGTGGCCGTGATCGTATGCGGCCGTGGTATCCGGTGCCGTGGATAGACCGTCGCCTAACGGAAAGGCGAAGGACCGTATCCAGACCACCGCTTTTTTTGAATGTTGTTGAATGAATGTTCTTGAACCGAAATCGGATCGTCTGCGGAAAATTCTGACGCTTTGGGAAACGCGAAGGGGCGACCGTATGCTGCCCGAACGCGCCGATTTGCCGCCGACGGATTTTGACCCCAAAGACCTGCCCTATCTGGTTTTGCTCGATGTCTCCAACCAAGGGCAGGACTTCACCTATCGGCTGGTCGGCACCGGCGTCGTCGGATTCGTGGGCCGGGAATTCACGGGCCTTAGCGTGTCCGCTTATCAGCGCAGGCATGAAGAACCTGAGATGGTCGAAGCCTATTCCGTTGCCGCGAAGCAGAACCGGCCTACCCTGTACGACGGCACCCTGAAGCGTTTCGACAAGGAATTCGTGGTTTACGAGCGGCTCGCCTTGCCTTTGCAGGCCGGGAATGTCGACGGCGAAACAGGCCAGATCCTGGCGGCCTTCGATTTCAATTACGCCAAGGCGCACCTGACAGGCAGCAAGACCGGTGTATGGCCCCATGCGCCGCAAAGGGTGCAAGCCGTCAATTTCACCTAGGCCCATCCGGGGATCCGTATCGCCGGTGATGGGCGCGGGGCGCGCCCCGCCTATGCCACCACGTTGACCAAGCCGGTGGCGGCGGTAATACCGGCGAGACTGTTCGCCGAGATTTCGGAAAGGTCCTCGTCGATTTCTTTCAAGGCTTTTTCCGCGTCCCCGATCTCTTTGTCGAGGCTTGGGTCAGATTCCTTCTTCGCTTGCAGGGCCTTCTTCGCGGCCTCGATGATGCCTTTCAGGGCGGTTTTGAGTTGGCGGACCTCGTTCACGAATTCCTGGTCCGCCTTGGCCGCGCCAAAGGCTTCCGCGCCTTTCTGCAACTGCGCCTGCACGCGTTCACGAATGCTGTTTCCCTGACCGTCCTGATCGGTCCCGTCGTCCTTGGCAAAAACTGTCTGGCTCTGTTCTTTCTCACTGTCCCCTTTTTGCGCACTGGCCCCTTTCTGCTCACTTACGGGCGTGCCGTCGGCCTTTTCCCCCGGTTTCTGACCCGTCCCGGCTTGAGGTTGGTTTCCCTGCGCCGCAACCGCCTTCACCTGGGCTTCCGCTTGAGCGGCGGATTGCACGACCGTGGCGTCTGCGCCTTGGGTGCCTTGGGTGCCTTGGGTGCCTTGGGCGGCCCCTTCGGCCCCGGCCGAAACACCGCCAGCAGCACCAGCAGCACCAGCAGCAGCATCGGCACTCGTTTGCTCGGCAGCCGGGGTCGATACGGACGCACCCCCAGCGCCGCCAATGCTGCCGGCATTCTGACCGCCGGCCGCTGCATAGGCTTTCACCGCGGAGGCAAGTTCCCTGGCCAGCCGGGCGGCGAGGCGGGCGGCGGCTTCCGGATTGGCCGAGGCCAATAGTTGAAGCGCCTTGATCTGCGCCTTGATGCGGGCAATTTTTTCCGCCGCGGCGGCCTTGCGTTGCTCGGAAGCACTCTCCCTTACGGAGTCGAGGCGCGCCTGCACCTCCTTCGCTTCGTCCAGCTTTTCCTTGAGAGTCTCCGCTTTCTCCGGGTCCAGCTTCCTCAGGATTCCCAGCAGGGAGTTGTCGTCTTCACCGCTCCGCTTACCCGGCGCATCCGTTTGCGCGTTGCCCGCTTTCAACAGTTGCAGGGACCCGCTCAGCCCCGAAATCGAATTCACCATATCCGCCCCACTTTCCGGTTTCCTTGCCGAAAATGCCCGTCCCGTTCCGGTATTCCGAGATTCCCAGGTTCTGAGATACCTTGGGAGGACGACACGAAACCATGATAACAGCATGTCACTCGAAAGTGGGTATTCAAGATCCATGCCCGGCGACCGGAAACAGTGTCTTTCCGGATCATGACCGCAGCATTGACGCGCTGTCCGTGAGGCGGCGCGCGGATATGTCCGACGCTCTACGCTTCCCGCATTTGCGCGAAAAAGGTCGTGACGCTGTCGCGCAGTACGCGGGACCGGTCGCTCAACCCGTCGGCCGTGGCGTTGATCTGCGACGATGCCGCGCTGGTTTCCTTCGCAGCGGAAGAAACCGTGGTGATATTGCTCGTCACTTCGGACGTCGCCTGCGATGCCTGGTCGATGTTTCGCGCGATTTCGCCCGTGGCGGCGGTCTGCTCCTCCACCGCCGCGGCGATGGATTCGCTGATCTCGTTCAGGCTTGAAACAGCATCGCCGATCTGCCGCACGGCATCGACGGCGGATTTGGCGTCGTTCTGAACCGCCGCGATCTGACTGGAAATACGCTCAGTCGCCTTCTGCGTCTGTGCGGCCAGTTCCTTGACCTCATGCGCGACGACGGCGAAGCCCTTACCGGCTTCCCCGGCGCGTGCCGACTCGATCGTCGCGTTCAATGCCAGCAGGTTCGTCCGTTCCGCGATCTCCTGGATCAACAGCGCCACCTCGCCGATTTCCTGGGTGGAATGCGCAAGCTTCTCGATCTGCGTGGTACTCAGTCGGACTTTCTCCGACGCTCCAACAGCGGAGCGATGCGTCTCGGACGCCTGAGACGAAATCTCGCCGATCGCAGCGGACAATTCATCCGCGGCGGCAGAAACGGATTCGATATTCGCGGATAGTTCTTCCGACGCCGCGGCCACGGTATCGGCTTTCATATCGGCATCCTCGGCAAGATGGGCCATGGAATCCGAGGACGTCTTGAGTTGGGCCGCGCCGCTGGACACATTCTCCACAACATCGCTGATCACCGCGTCGAATTCGGCGATCGCCTTTTCCCGTTGTTCGGCCCGCCGCGCTTTCTCCTCGGATTCGGCAAGGCGTTCCGCCGTGAGCCGGTCCGCTTCCCGCAATCCGTCCTGGAAAGTCGAGACCGAACGCGCCATGGAGCCGATTTCATCCTTGAGGCCGGTCCAGACGATCTTTTCCTCGCGTGATCCCTGGCCCATGCGGTCCATGACGCCGGCAAGCCCGATGACCGGGCCGCTGATACCGCGCCCAATGAAAACCCCGGCGCCGATCCCGGCCGCGCTGCCGAAGACCGCAATGCCGATCATCAGCCACAACCCCGTCCGTTCATGGTCGAGGGCCCGACCGGCCGCCTCTTCGGTGAAACGTTCCAGTTCCATCTGCAGGGCCTGCAATTCATGGTTCAATGCCTCGCCTTCGCGTTCGATCGACGCAACCATGCTGATCGCCGTCTCGACATCCCCGGCGGCTGCGGACTTCAACAAGTCGGAAGCGTGCTTGTCGAATTCCTTGTGCCCTGTCTCGACCTTCTTCAGCACCCCCAGCACACGCTCGAACTCCGCCCGTGATGCATCGTCGGTGGCCATTTGGGCCGCGTGGGCGACGATTTCTTCCCCTTCCTTGATCTCACGGTCGACACCGGCCGCAAGCTCAAGGAAGTCCCCGGTCGCGTTCGCGATATCCACGCCCCCTGACAGTCCCGCCGCGCGGAGTATCTTTTCAAGCAGCAAGGTCTGCTGGGCTTGATGCATGGAAATCGCCGAAACCTTTTCGAGCAAGGGCATATCCTCACGCGCGATTTCGGTGAGCTCTATACCGACCTGACGCATCGACAAGGCGCCGGTCACGGCGACAGCACCCGCGGTCAGAACAATCAATGACACTATCGAATATAGACGAACGGAAATAGACATTGCCTGCCCCTCGATGGCTGACCGGGATGCCCGCAAGGGTCGATGCATCGCCGGAAGCGCGTTACCGTAAGATGATACCGTATAAGGTGTGATGACTACAGAACTACCTACCTTATATTACTAAAGAACTTATTAATATTATTGCTAGAATACCCGCCAACGCCCGCCATGCGGCATTTTGTCGGCATGCTACGCTGCCTGCGGTCAAAACAGTTCTTCAAAACCGCCGCTTGCGGCCGCGACCTGCCGGGGGCATCGTTTCGGCCAAATTGTGGCCACAAGGACTGGGAGGTCCCAAAATGCACAAACGGTTCATGATCCTGAACGGCGCCAACCTGAACCTTCTGGGTGAGCGAGAACCGGAGCATTACGGCTATACGACGCTTGCCGCCATCGAGCAGAGCTGCAGGGATTACGGCAAGATCCTGGGGATTGAGATCGACTTCCGGCAAACCAATCATGAAGGCGTGTTGGTCGATTCCATTCACGAGGCCCGCAAGACAAGCGACGTCATCGTCATCAACCCGGCAGGCTTTTCCTTCAAGTCGATCCCGGTCCTGGATGCGTTGAAGACCTATGACAATCCGATCTTCGAGGTCCATATCTCGAACATTCACGCGCGGGACATACACCACAAACATTCGATCCTGTCGGAAGTGTCGACCGGCGTGATCTGCGGCCTGGGACCCTATGGTTATATGGTCGGCATGCAGGCCGCCGCCCAGAAACTGGGCATCCTTCCCGACAGTTTTCCGGACCCGATCCGCGTCGGCCCGCAATAACGGCGGACCGACCCGGCCGGCTTGGCCTAAGCGACGGCGCGCGCGGCGGCCAGGAACTTTTCCACGGCCGAACGCAGGTCCGCCGATTGTTCCGACAGTTGATGGGCGGCATCGAACACGCCCGACGCGGTCCGCTCGGTCTGATCGGAGGAGGACGCGACGTCGACGATGCTGCGGCTGACCTCCTTCGTCCCTTCCGAGGCCTGTTCGATGTTTCGGGTAATCTCGTTCGTCGCGGCGCTCTGCTGTTCGACGGCGGCCGACACGGCGGTGTTCGCCTGCGAAATCTCGGACACCTTGGTCGAGATATTGCCGATCCCCTCGACCGTCAGGTTCGTGGCCGCCTGGATGTTGTCGACATAGCCAGCAATCTCGCTTGTCGCGTCGGCCGTTTGCTGGGCAAGATTCTTCACCTCATTGGCGACGACAGCGAAGCCCTTGCCCGCCTCTCCCGCCCGGGCCGCTTCGATGGTCGCGTTCAGCGCCAATAGATTGGTCTGCCCCGCGATATCGTTGATCAGTTTCACCACGGACGTGATCTGATCGGCAGCATCCTTCAATTGCAGCACGCGTTCGGATACATCGGTCGAAATCGACGACGCTTCGTTCGCCACCGTCGAGGCGAGGCTGACCTGCTGACTGATTTCGGAGATCGAGGAAGAAAGCTGCTCCGCCGAGGAGGCAACCGTCTGTAGATTGACCGAGGCTTCCTCGGCCGCGGCGGAGACCGTGGTCGCATTCTCACTGGTGCTGCGCGCCAGTTTGCTCAGCGTCTCCGACGACTTTGAAAGTTCCGCTGAAGCGGTGGTAACCGTTCCGACCACGCTGCCGACGGAATCCTCGAAACTGACCGTCAGTTCCGAAAACTCGTCGACCCGGTGCTGGATGTTCGTCAGGGCCGAATTCACGGTGCGGCTTGCGTTCAGGAACGCACCGAGCATCCCTGTCTCTACAATCTTTCGGTAATATTTGTTCTCGCTGACATGCTGCATGGTGGCCGAGGATTCCCGGACATAGGCATCGCAACGGTCGATCATGTCGTTGATGCCATGCAGCAATTCGCCGAGGTCGCCGCCGACCTCGATATGCGTGATGCGCGCCTCGAAGTCGCCTTTCCCGACGCGTTTCATCACCTCCAAAGCGGATGCGAGAGCATCGCTTTTCTTAGACATGGTCATGCTCCCAGTCCATTTGTGCCTGCTTTTTCGTTTGTGCCTGCATTTCGGTTTACACCTGCATTTCCGTGCAGGGCCTAAGTTCCCAGCGAAAACATCAATTCGTTGAAACCGACCTTGTGTTCGGCCAGTAGCGCGGCGACCGCTTCATTTCCCGCCGCAAGGCCGCGGGACGGCGATTCCGCCGATTTCTCTAACTGCAACAGGGTTTTGTAGAGCGGCACGATATGGTCGTCGACGGTCTTGCGGTTCGGAACGCGCCGCGTCGAATGATAGCCGATCGTTTTCCCGGACCCGTCGAGGCTAGGTGTTACATGGGCGAAGACCCAGTAATGATCGCCGTTCTTGGACCGGTTGATCACATAGGCGAAGACTTCGTCGCCCGCCGACAATCTTTTCCAAAGAAAGTCGAAGACGCAGCGCGGCATATCCGGGTGGCGAATGAGGTTGTGCTGGACACCCAGGCATTCGTTCTCGGTATAGCCGGCGATTTTGAAGAAAGTCCGGTTGCCATAGGTCATCTTGCCCACGGTATCGGTCTTCGAAACGATGATGTCGTCGCGATCGAAAGTCCGTTCCACGCCGGTCAGTTGGGTATTGCCGTACAATGCCATTCTTTATGGCCCCCTCCGGTATCTGCGTTTTTTTGATTGCCGGGCCGTTGAGCTTCGTTCCTACGGCAAAAACGCTAACATATTCTTACCGAGGTTTAGCAATATGCGCGAAACTCTTGCGTTCTGCGCAGGCCCACAGGGTTTGGGTCAGCGTTGCAGCACGATACGGGCTGTTTGTGCCCCCGGGCTCTCGATGATTGCGGCGATCGGGTCCTTTTGGACGGTCTGGTCCTCCCAATTGACGATACGGGCGATCCCGACGATCAAGTCGACCCGATCGGAATTCGTCGTCATTGGCAGATACAGGCGATGATAAACGGCATGGTCGCGTTGCTCCCACGCCAAAGTCGTCACCCGGTAATGCGACACCCCCGTTTCCGCAACCTCGGTGAGGTCTTCTTGAAGCGTGCTCAAATACGGTTCCGAGATGACCTCGTCCAGGCAACGGCCGGTATAATCGAAGCCCAGGGTTTCGACGATCGCCGTGCCGACCAAACGCCCTCTGAACCGCATTTCCGGGCGAAGGACATCGAGCAGGAAAAGATGCGGCAGGAAGCGCTTCGCTTCCAGCGGATCGAAATCCTTCCGGGCCGGCATGGCCCGGTTGCCGCGGAGTGCGTTCCAGTGCTCGGCAAACTCACGGATCAGCGGCAGGGAAATCGCGTCAAATGAATGCCACGTTTCGCAAGTATCTTGCACGGCGGCCTCCCCGGACATCCGATCCTGTCACAAGCACAAACAAGAATATCATTATTCTCACATATTCGTGCCCGTCAAACGGCAAACCGGCGGGTTCAGCCGCCGAGCGCCTCGACAACCCGGGTGTTTTCAGGAACCGGTATGCCATTTTCATGAGCCATCCGAACGACCGCACCACTGAGCCAATCGAGCTCCAGCCTGTTCCCGGCGATCAAGTCATGGGCCATGGAAGCGCGCATCGCATGGGGAAGCCCTTCGGCGAATGTTACGATTTGCGCGGTGGTTTCCGGCGCCAGGCCGATCCCCTTTGCCTGGGACAGGGCATGGGTTTCCCGGACCAGCGCCTCGAACAAGGCACGGTCGTCCGGATCGGCCAGAACCTCGCCGATCGGTTTGCCGGTCGTCGCGGTCGCTCCGCTCAAGGCGACCAGGAAGATGAATTTCCGCCACAACTCGGCCTGAATATCCGTGCTGTGCTTGGCCTCGATCCCGGCCTGTGTGAATGCGTCGAGCAGGGCCGCCGCGCGATCCGGCTGGGCCCGGCCCAATTCGCCGAAGACGATCCGGGCGAAGCCGCTATGCTTGGCGATGACGCCGGGTGCGCCGATGGTGGCGGAAATCTGCGCCACGCCGCCGAAGACGCGGTCCTCCCCATAGCGCGCGGCGAAGGCCGGTTCGGCGTCGATACCGTTCTGCAGTGAAATGATCGTTGTTTCGGGCCCGACCATGGGCGCGATCGCGTCCACCGCCGTTTCCGTATCCCACAGCTTCACGGCGACCAGGATGATGTCGCAAAGGCCCGCCTCCGCCGGGTTGGCGGTTGCCGCAAGGGGGGTAGTGAACGCGCCTTGCGCGGTTTCGACGCGCAGCCCGTCCGCCCTGATCTTCGCCAGATGCTCACCCCGGGCGATCAGCACCACATCGGCGCCGGCCCTGGCCAGGACAGCACCGAAATATCCGCCGACACCGCCCGCGCCCAGGATGCCGAACCGCAGTGTTTTTTCCGACATCGCTGCCCCTTCCAAGAAAACGCTCATGCCAATCCTATCAGCCATATAAGGCGGTCGACAGGTACTTCACTCCCGAATCGCACATCACGGTGACGACGGTGGCGTCCGGCCCCAAGGCCCGGCCGACCGCGATGGAAGCCGCCAGATTCCCCCCGGTCGAAGTGCCCGCGAATATCCCTTCCAGCCGCGCCAGTTCCCGTGCCGTCCGCATCGCCGTTTCCGTGGAAACCGTTTCGATGCGGTCGATGACGGTGGGTTCCCACAGCGGAACGACGAAACCCGCGCCCACCCCTTCGATCTTGTGGACCCCGCTGGGTCCGCCGGACAGGACCGCGGATTCGCTAGGCTCGACCGCGACCGTCGTGATCCTCGCGTCGCGTGATTTCAACGCCTCCGCGTTTCCGCGCGCGGACGCCGCCGTCCCCGTCGACTGAACGAAGGCGTCGATCCGGCCGCCGGTCTGCGCCCAAATTTCTTCCCCCATCCGGTGGTATGCACTCAATTGATCCGCATTCTTCAATTGGTCGGTCCAATAGGCGCCGGTCGCCTCGGTGATCTTCCTTGCCTCCTCGATCATGTTGCGGGTCAGCGCCTCGTCCATCCCGCCATCCTTGCTTTTCACGATGGTGAGGTCGGCGCCGAAGGCGGCCATATGGCGGCGTTTTTCCTGACTGAACGCGTCGGAGGTGACGATGGAAATCGGATAACCCTTCACCGCGCAGATCATCGCGAGCGAGACGCCGGTACTGCCGCCGGTATATTCGACGACCTGCCCGCCGGGCTGCAGCCGCCCGTCCTTCTCGGCGGCCTCGATCATCGCCAGGGCCATCCGGTCCTTCATCGAGCCGGTCGGATTCTCGGATTCGATCTTCATCAGAATCCGGGCGCAGTCCTTCGGCACGATCCGGTTCAGCGCGATCATCGGGGTGTTGCCGATCCGGTCCAGGATGGTGGTGTCTATCAGGCGCGGGCGGGTCAAACTGCTCATTCGGTCATTCCTTCTGCTTCATCATCATCCATTGGCGGCAAGGCCGTCCAGAATCGCCTTGCCCTGAGCCCATCCGCCAATGCCAGACGCACCGTTCAAATGGCCGAGCGCGCCGACCGGGTGGAACACCGCCCCCCAGGCCCAGGCGAAAGCCGCCGCACGGTCCGGGTCGACATAAAGATCGTCGGCCGATGCGACGACCGCCGCCGGACAGGGCAGCGGGCGCATCGGCATCGGCGCGAATCCGCGCACGATATCGGGGGTATGGTCCGCACTGTCCACATCCGCCGGCGCGACAAGCATAATCGCGCGCGGCGCCGGCATATTCGTGCGCGGCCCCCCATCCAGAACCCAATGCACGGCCAAGGCGCAGCCCAGACTATGGGCGACCAGCACGAACCGATCGTCCACCGCGCTCCCGACTGCGGCGGTCAGCCGCGCCTGCCACGCGGCAGGGTCGGGCCGATCCCAATCGGCCTGGTCGACGATCCGGGCGGCGGGGTCCTTTTCCGCCCAGATCGCCTGCCAATGGTCCGGACCGGATCCGCCCAGACCCGGAAGGAGGAAAATATCCGGCTTGGTCGCCATGGCGCGCTCCCTCGCCCGTTCCAGCACGTGGAAAAGGCTCAACAAAATGGCTCCGGCGACGCGCCGGACAGGCTTTGGATAAGCGGTTTATTTATTCTCCGGAAGACGGTATTTTTTCACCATGCCGGATCGTTTTTCATCCATTCAACAAACCGCCGCGCCCGGTGCTGCCCCCGGCGCCACCCTAGATTGGGACGACCTGCGGGTCGTGACCGCGATACACCATGCCGGCAGCTTGCGCGGCGCGGCCCGTGCAATGGGCGTGAACCACGCCACGGTGAACCGCCGGCTGACCCATTTGGAAACGGCGCTCGGCGCGCGGCTGTTCGACCGGCGGCCGGAAGGCTATGTCCTGTCGCAGGCGGGCGAGGATATCCTGGCCGTCGCGGAAAAGACGGCGGCCGAGCTGCTGGCCGTCGAGCGGCGCATCGGCGGACGGGACGACGCGCCCTACGGCACGGTGCGGCTGAATATTCCGCCGGCGATGCTGAATTCCTTCCTGCCCGATATCCTCACCGATTTCACGCGCGCCCATCCGGAAATCGAACTGGATGTCGATGCCTCCCACAGTTTCACCGACCTGGCCCGGCGGCAGGCGGACGTGACGTTGCGAATGGATTCCCAAATTTCGGACGACGTCGTGGCGCGCAAGGTGATCGACTATGCCAAGGCCGTCTATGCCGCCCCGGCGGTTGCGGCGGAGATCGGCCGGAGCGGCGTCGACCCGGCCCGGCATTTCTGGATCGGCTGGGGCACGGACTTTCCCTATCGCGGCTTTCCCGCCGGCACGCCGTTCCCGGACCTGCCGGTCCGCCATGCGATCTTTTCCAATGCGTTGCAGATGGGGACCGCGAAGGCGGGGCTCGGCCTCACCCTGCTGCCCTGTTTCCTGGGCGACCCCGATCCCGGCCTTGTCCGCGTTCCGGGCACGGGATTGCTGCCGGGCAAGAGCCTATGGCTGCTGTTCCACGGCGACCTGCGCCGCACCGCGCGCATCCGCGCTTTGGTTGACTTCCTGGTCCCCGCCATCAAATCCCACCGGCGGCTGATCGAGGGCGAAGCACAGAAATCCGCCGGCTAACCGGGCAGGAAATACGACCAGCCGGCGGCCAGGGCGATACCGGCGATCATCGCCCAGAAGACGCTTCGGGTGGTCAGCATCACGGTGGCGGCGAGCGCCACGGAAGCGGCTTCGCGCAGCCCCGCCTTCGCCAGGGCGGTCGCGACCATGGCGACGATGACCGAAATGGCGAGCCCGTCCAGGAACCGCGTCACGCGCGGCGAGAACGCGGACTTGGCCATGAGAACCGGGCCCAGCGCGCGGGTCGCGAACACGATCCCCGCGACCAGCGGCACGATCAGCCAGATCGGCAATTCGGACAGGAATGAGGCTTCAGGCATCGCGGCGCATCACCGTGGCGACGCCCCCGGCCAAGGCGGCGGCGATGATGTTCCAGCCGGCCGGCAGAAGCGGCAGGGCGACGACGGCGACCAGGGCGGTGACCGCGATCGGGACGAAGGCCTTGTAGCCGGTTATCTTGGCCAGCCGTCCCGCCTCGCCCACGACCAGGGCGGTGAAAAAACAGATCATGACCACGTCGAACCCATAGGCGGAGACATCGCCGATCACATTGCCGCCCAGCACGCCGATCACCGTGCCGACGACCCAAAGCGACCACAGCGCCAGGCCCGCGCCCAGCAGGGTGCCGGCATCGCGCTCGCCGGCGCGCCAGTCGGGCTGGCTCTTGGCGAAGTTCGGGTCGCTCATCCAGGCCAGCGCCAGAAAGCGGCGGCCGGCCGGCAAGGCGTTCATCCAGGGCGCCAGCACCGCGCCCATCACCACCATCCGCGCGCTGGCCGCCAGCACGACGAAGGCCAGCATGCCCCAGGCCACCGGCCTCTCCCAGAATTCCAGCGCGGCGAATTGGGCGACGCCGGAAAAGGTCAGGACGCTCATCAAGATCGCTTCCAACGGCGGCACGCCGGCTTCCGTCGCCGCGGTTCCGAAGGCGATGCCGAAGGGTATGGAAAACAGCGCCACCGCGAACATGTCGCGGCCGCCGCGCCAAACGCCGTTCAGCGTCAGCCGTATCGCATCGTCTGTGGTTTTGTCGTTTTGGACCATGCGCCCGTATACGGTCGCGTGGCGGCGCTGTCACTCGGCGCCGGTCAAAACAGTCTTTTGACCCGTGCCGCCGGAATCAGCGGCCACAATCAGCCGCCAGGATCAGCCATCAGAACCAGCCGCTAAAATCACGGATCCGAATTCGACAAGGAACGCCAGGCCCGGAACAATCGTGGATACCGCCGCGAATTTGCTGAAGGCGGGCGCATTTGACAACCGGAGGCGCGCCTCATTGTTATTGTCAACACTCATTCAAAACCTCTGCCGCGCCATCTACAGACTTTTCCGGGAACGTCCGGCATACAGTACGCAACAATCAATCAATGAGGTTCATGATGTTTAAAGGTATTCTTAGAGCAGCGCTTGCCGGCGCCCTGGTATTGGGCTTGGCCGGCACGGCGCAGTCGGCGACCATCGAATGGTTCAGCACCGGCGTCGATAACAGCAGCAACGCTTTGGCGGGCGGCGCTACCGACACGCACTATACCGTTGCTTTCAATGGTGGGACCGCGCAGGACGCCGTTGTCGTTGATCCCGGCCATCCGAACTGGATTGCACCGCCGGCCAATTCCCGTTGGATCGGCGTATCCCCGTCCAACGTAACGGACGCCGTTGGCACCTACACCTATTCGACCAGCTTCGACTTGACCGGCTTCAACCTGTCCACGGCGGCATTCAGCTTCGACTGGTCCTCGGACAATGCGTCGGTCGTCAAACTGAACGGCACCACGATCACCTCGCTCGCCCATTTTGAGAACGGGCTCAATGCTTGGGCTCAATTGAAGAGCTACGTTTACGACTCCAATCTCGGCTTGCTGGTGGATGGTGTGAACACCCTCACCTTCGAAGTTGAAAATGCTGTTTGCGGTGGCGGCTGCAAGAACCCGACCGGCCTGCTGGTCTCGGGCCTCGGCGGCACCATCTCGGCCGTTCCCGTCCCTGCGGCGCTTCCGTTGCTGGCCGCGGCGCTCGGCGGTCTCGGCTTCCTGTCGGCACGCCGCCGCCGGGCCTCAGCCGCCTAACACGCTCCAGCCTTCATGAACCTGCCTTAGAGCCCCGCTTCGTGCGGGGCTCTTGGTTTTGGGGCCGCTCGTTTCTGGGGCTCATCGGTTCTTGAGCTCATCGACTTGTTTTCAGGTATACCCCACCCGCGGGATGAGTGCGCGGGGGTTACTTGAACAACCAATGTCGAACCAATCTCGTATAATTCGGCATGATCAGGGTAACCATGAGCGCGACGATCACGGCGCTGACGATCAATGTGTCCGTATAGCGGTTTTCGAGCACGCCGAGCGCGCGCAGCGCGGGGAGCAGGAGGAGCGGGACGAAAAGCGCCAGCGGGTAGATCGCGGACCAGGTGACGAGGAACTGTTTCCAGCGCACCGGCACCCGGGCCTTGGCCCCGTCGGGGACGAACCAGAAATCAAGGCCGGACTGGATATAAAACTCATCGTCCTTGGCGAGCAGCGGGCGCGCCTTTTCGACCAAGCTTTTCCGAACGTCGGACCCCATCCAGGCTTCCAGATGCTCGCGGGTATCGAAGCGGATGACCACGGTGAAGGTCCCGGTCAGGCCGGCGACCGGCCGGATGATCTGCGAGTCCACGAAACCGGGATAGCGGCTGCAGCAGGGGCGGACCTCCTCAAGCCAAGCTTCGTAACCGGCCTGGTGCCCGTCTTCCACCCGGTGGGTGATGACGACGGTGGCGCCGCCTTCACCCCCAGCCAATCGCGAAGCTTCCGGCGCGGCGTCGGTCATTTCAGGAACTCAACCTCCACGAAGGCGCATTCGAAATCGTTGCCGTTGAGGACGTCGTGTTCCACCCCGACCTCGCGGAAATAGGGGACGCCGTTTTTCATTTCCGCCTTGGTGCGGGTGCCGTCCGGCAGGTCGATTTCCAGGAAACCGTCGAACAGGGGGACCACCACGTAATCGTATTCATGCCGGTGCCAGCCGGTATTGTCGCCCTTCCGCTTGAACCGCCATTCGGTGACGCGGGTGCGGGGGTTGTCGATGAAAACGGTGGGGATGGCGGTACCCGGTTTGGGGTCGTTGCCGTTCTTGTTGTCGCTGCACATGCTGGGGACACTCCGAAAAGATAAGGACAATTCCGGCGATACTATAGGGCCCGCGCCCGTCCCCGCATATCCAATCCGCGCGCTTGCCCCCATGCCATTTAGGGCGCCTGCATTCGGCATACCCCCCTATACCTTTGGGGCGGGTCAGCGCTTCACGAAGCCTTCGGCTTCCTTGCTTTTGCAGTCCGGGCAGACCGTGTGAAAAACGGCGGCCGACGGGTCGCCGCCGCGGCGGTAATATTCCGGCCCTTCGACGAAGGGCTGATCGGGGGCATCGCGCGGTTTGACGCGCTGGCACCAATTGCACATCAGCACGAAGGTCCGGTCTTTCAGCCCCTCGATCCGCGCGGAGAGGGAGTCGAATTTGAAAAGATCGACCGGCGGGCGGGTTTCCGACCCCAACAGCACGGATTGGAACAGATAGCCGGTCACGGCCTGCCCCTCGCAAATCGCGGATATGGACAGCCGCATGTTCCGTTTCAGCCGCGGGGTATCGCAGCGATAGGGCATCACCCATTCGGCGGCCTCACCGCTGTCCAGCCGGTCCAGAACCGCGCGGATCCCGGCCTTGACCTCCTCGCCTTCGGTGAAATCGAACAGGTTGCGCCCCAGAACCCGCTCGACGCCGAGATCCGCGGCCTGGCTTTCCGCGCAGAACCGGTCCCAATTCGTCGGACCGATGCTTTTGATTGTCCGGTCGGCCGCGACGACATAGCAAACGCCGTTGAACACATCCAAGATATCGTTGCTCAATTGATCCGGGCGCATGAAACCCCGCACATACTTTTTCCCCCAGGACCGGCTTTTCCCCCAGGACCGGGCGGCCCGCTGGTGATCATATTAGCGTGTTCTGCCGGGGGCCACACTTGATGCCGGTCAATCGGCGCGACCGCGGCGTGAGGAAATCTCTTTCGCGTTTCCTTTTCGTGATTGGCTAGGCTGGTTCGGTTCCGTTCCGGCGGCTATCCTGCGCGCCGTTATTCCATTCCGGGCTCGGTGTCGCGAGCCTTCATTCCGGGGGTTGTTTCCATGGCTGCTGCCTTGCCGTCGCAAGCGGATGTCGTCATCGTCGGCGGGGGGATCGCCGGCTGTTCCATCGCCTATCACCTGACCAAGATCGGCATCACCGACGTGGTCCTGCTGGAGCGCAGGCAATTGACCAGCGGCACCACCTGGCACGCCGCGGGCCTGATGGGACAGTTGCGCGCGAACCGGAACATGACCGAACTGGCCCGCTATACGACGGAGCTGATGTTTGACCTGGAAAAGGAAACCGGGCAGTCGACCGGCTTCAAGCAGAACGGCTCGTTAAGCACCGCGTTGACCGAGGCGCGGTTCGAGGAGTTGAAACGCGGCGCTTCCATGGCGATGAGTTTCGGCCTGGATTGCCATGTGCTGACGCCGGACGCCTTGAAGGAAATGCATCCGCTGCTGAACATCGAGGGCGTGGTCGGCGGCGTCCACCTGCCGGGCGACGGCCAGACCAACCCGATCGACACCACCCAGGCCTTCGCCAAGGGCGCGCGGATGGGCGGCGCAAAGATTTTCGAGGAAACCAAGGTCGACCGCATCCTGGTGGAGAACGGGCGCGCGACAGGCGTCGTCACCGCGCAGGGAGATATCAAGGCCAAGACAGTGGTGATCGCCGGCGGCATGTGGTCGCGCGCGCTGGGCGGGATGATCGGCGTCAATATCCCGCTGCACGCGGCTGAGCATTTCTACATCGTCACCGAACCGCTGGCGGGCCTGCCGGGGGATCTGCCCGTTCTACGCGTGACCGACGAGCATGCCTATTACAAGGAAGACGCGGGGAAACTGCTGCTCGGCTGTTTCGAACCCGTCGCCAAGCCCTGGGGCATGGAGGGGATCGCGGAGGACCACGCCTTCGAAACCCTGCCGGAGGATTTCGACCATTTCGAGCCGATCCTGGAAATGGCGATGAACCGGCTGCCGATCCTGCAGGAAGCGGGGATCGCGCTGTTCTTCAACGGGCCGGAAAGTTTCACCCCGGACGACCGCTATATATTGGGCGAAGCGCCGGAAGTGGCGGACCTGTTCCTGGCCTGCGGGTTCAATTCCATCGGCATCCAGTCTTCCGGCGGGGTCGGCAAGGTGCTGGCGGATTGGATCCGCGACCGGCATCCGCCGATGGACCTGATCGACGTGGATTGCCGGCGCATGATGCCGTTCCAATCCAACAAGAACTATCTGCGTGACCGCACGACCGAGACGCTGGGCCTGCTCTATGCCATGCATTGGCCGAACTATCAGCCCACCACCGCGCGCGGCGCACGGCGCACGCCGCTGCATGACAAGATGTTGGCGGCCGGCGCGGCGATGGGCGAAACGGCAGGCTGGGAACGGCCGATGTTCTTTGCCGATACCGCCGAGGGCCGAGACTTCGGCTACAGCTATGGGCGGCCTTCCTGGTTCGAAGACGTGGGCCATGAATGCCGGGCGATGGCCGACGGCGCCGGGCTGTTCGATCAATCCTCCTTCCCGAAATTCCTCGTCGAGGGGCGCGACGCCTGCGCCGTGCTGAACCGGATCTCCGCCAACCAAGTGGATGTGGAACCGGGCCGCACCGTCTATTCGCAATGGCTGAATGAGCGCGGCGGGATCGAGGCGGACCTGACCGTCACAAGGCTTTCCGAAACCCAATTCTGGGTCGTTACCGCCGGGGGCGCGCAGACCCGCGACTTCGCCTGGCTGCGGAAACACATTCCGGCCGACGCCCATTGCACCGCGGTCGACATCACCAGCGGGTTGCCGATGATCGGCTTGATGGGGGCGCAAAGCCGGGCCCTTCTGGAAAAACTCTCGGGCGCGGATCTCTCGAACGAGGCCTTTCCCTTCGGCGCCTCACAGGAATTGGAAATCGGCTATGCCAAGGTGCGGGCCAACCGGCTGACCTATGTCGGCGAATTGGGCTGGGAAATCTATATTCCCGCCGAATTCGCGCAGAACGTCTATGAAGCGATTTTGGACGCCGGCGCGGATTTCGGTCTGACCCATTGCGGCTATTTCGCCATGGGTGCCTGCCGGACCGAAAAAGGCTATCGCCATTGGGGCCACGATATCGGCGACGAGGACAACCCGCTTGAGGCCGGATTGGGCTTCGCGGTGGCCTGGGACAAGCCGGATGGTTTCATCGGCCGCGACGCGCTTCTGGCGCAGCGGGCGGAACGCGACACCAAGGGGGCGCTCGACCGCAGACTGGTGCAAATCATGATACGGGAAAACGGCGAATCCGCCCCGATGCTGTATCACGAAGAACCGGTGTTGCGGGACGGCAAGGTGGTCGGGTCGATCACATCGGGCGCCTGGGGGCATCGTATAAATGCCTCCATCGGGATGGGCTATGTGAGCAATCCCGATGGCGTCACCCTGGACTGGATTTCGAGCGGCGATTGGGAGGTCGAGGTGGCCTGGAAACGCTATCCCATCGACCTGCAGTTCAAGCCCTGGTACGACCCGAAATCGGAGCGTGTAAAAGCCTGAACGCTGCGGCGTCCGCGTCCATGCATCTTTTCTCAACAAGCCGCGTTTTCACCGCCGCCCGGCATTGCCACGGGGCGCGTTCTCTATAGAGTCGGCGATCCGAATAACCGCGCGTGAAGCGCGACCCGATCACCCGCATCTGAACAAGGGGAGGATGAGAATGCATTTCCGGTTCACGAAAACCTTGGGGGCCGCCATCGGCCTCACCGCCGCGATCGGCCTGGCCGCCACGGCCGCCGCCGAAACCCGCGTCACCTACAAATCCGCCAAATCGACGTCTTCCTACTATCAGATGGCGGTCCAAATCGCCGAAGCGATGAAGGCGGGCACCAATGGCGAGGTCATCGTCACCGTCGAGGAAAGCCAGGGGTCCGTCCAGAACGTGATGGAAGCCAAGGCGCGCGGCGGCGATTACGTCTTCACGACCCCGCCCGTGCTGGTGAAACTGGCCAAGGCCGGCAAGGCCATGTTCGAGGGCAAGGGCGACCCGAAATTCGATGAGATCCGGGCCCTGTTCCCGATCCCCTCGCTGACCATGCATTTCGTGATGTCCGAGGATAGCGGCGTCACCGATTTCGCCGGCATGGAAGGCAAGACCATCCTGCTCGGCAAGGGCTCGTTCGGAGCGAAGGAAGGCGCCAAATATCTGGGTCTGTTCGGCCTGGAAGGCAAAGTGAGGCTGGCCGAGATCGAGCTGTCCAACGCTGTCCCCGCCCTGAAAAACGGTCAGATCGACGGCTTCGTCACCGCCGGTTCCTGGCCCGCGCCGAACGTTATCGAAGCGGCGGCGACCACCGGGGTCACCGTGCTGTCGCTGAGTGACGATCAGATCGCCAAGACCAAACGCACCAAGCTCACCATTCCGGCCGGTACCTATGCGGGCCAGGATAGCGACATCACCACAACCTCGCTGCCCGTCGTCGCCTATACGACAACCGCGATGGACGATGACACGGCCTATCAGCTGACCAAGACCTATTGGGAACAGAAGTCCAAGATGGGCGCGGCCGCGGCCTGGTGGAACGGCGTCGACGAAGGCCTGATGGCCAACATCATCGGCAAGATCCACCCAGGTGCCGCCAAGTACTATAAAGAAGCCGGCATGGCCCTGACCGAAAGCCAAATGTGACCGACGCGCAGATGTAAGCGACCGGCATATTCTACGTTGGACCCGGGTACAGGCGCGCGCTTGGCCCGGGTTTTCTCTAACCATACAGCGGCAGCGGCAGGATGCAGGATCAACGCCCCCTTAACGGATTGTCCCGGACGTTCTGGCTGGGCTTCGGTATCTGTCTGGTCGTGTTTCATTTGGGTCTGATCTTCTACGGGCTTGTCCCGAACCTGATCAGCCGGCCGATCCATATGGCCTTCGCCCTGCCCTGGATACTCGTCCTGGCCGCGCGGCCTGGCATCGAGCGGATCAGCGGCGCGGTGCTGGCCGTGCTCGGCGTCGCGGCCTGTCTGTGGATCGCGCTCAACCGCGACATGCTGGGCGATCAATACGGGTTCCTGGAAGGTAATTTTCAGATCGGCATCGCCGCCGTCCTGATCCTGGTGGTGCTGGAAGCGGCGCGCCGCGCCATCGGCTGGCCGTTGCCGACCGTCGCCGCCATCGCGCTGCTCTATGGATTGTTCGGCCAGCACATTCCGGGCGAGTTCGGCCATTCTGGCACGCCGCTCGCCAGTTTTCTGGGCACGCTGACCATCGCGGAAGGCGGTTTGTGGGGAAGCCTGACCAGCGTTTCGGTGAATGTGGTGGCGGTCTTCGTCATCTTCGGGGCCTTTCTGAACGCGGGTGAGGCCGGCCAAGGTTTCATGAACATCGCCGCCGCCGCGGCCGGGCGATTGAACGGCGGGGCGGCCAAGGTTTCGGTACTGTCCTCCGCGCTGTTCGGGTCGATCTCAGGCTCGGCTTCCGCCAATGTCGCCTCGACCGGCGCGATCACCCTGCCGGCCATGACCAAACTGGGCTATCCCAAGCGGCTGGCCGGGGCGGTCGAAGCGGTCGCCTCGTCGGGCGGGCAGATCATGCCGCCGCTGATGGGGGCCGGCGCCTTCGTCATGGTCGAGCTGACGGGCGTTCCCTATACCAGCGTCATGGCCGCCGCCCTGCCGCCGGCATTGTTGTATTTCTTCGCCGTCTGGATCGGCATCAATGCCTATTCCCGGCGCTTCGATCTGGCCCCGATCCCGGAAGAGGACAAGCCGGCCACGCGCGACGTCCTGATCACCGCCGCTTTCTTCCTGGTGCCTTTCGCGGTGTTGATGTGGGGCATGTTCGTGACCCAGGTCACGCCGCAATACGCCGCCTGCCTCGCCACCCTGGTCGGCGCGGCGATGCTGATCGTCGACGGCAGGCTGAAGGTCGACCTTCGCGTCACGGCGGCGCGGCTTGAAGGGGCGTTTCTGGGCGCGGGCCGTCAGGTCGCCATGATCGCGTCCATCATCCTCTGCGCCTCGCTGATCATCGGCGTGCTCTCGATCACCGGGCTGGGGGTGAAGATAACATCCCTCATCCTCAGCGGTTCCGGCGGGCTGCTATGGCCGTCGCTGTTGCTGACGGCGGTGGCCTGCCTGGTCCTGGGCATGGAAGTCCCGACCACGGCGGCTTATGTGATCTGCATATCCGTCGCCGGCCCGGCCCTGATCGAGCTGGGTTTGCAGCCCTTGCAGGCGCATCTTTTCGTCTTCTGGTTCGCGCTTTTGTCGACCATCACGCCGCCGGTCTGCGGCGCGGTTTTCATCGCCGCCGGGATGGTCGGGGAGAACTGGCTGAAAGTCGCCGTCACCGCAATGGCCCTGGGGGTCGGGCTTTATGTCATCCCGCTCGGCATGATCGCGAACCCCGCCGTCATTGCCCTGGAGGCCGACCCGCTGGCCAGCGTCCTGGCAAGCGTGAAGCTGGCGGTCGGATTGGCGTTGCTTTCCTATGGGCTTATCGGCACCAGGAAACTTTTCCCCAGTCTTGCCCTTATCGGCTTCGGTTTCGCCGTCATCATCCTGGACATCGGCAGCATTTGAAAATCAGCGCGTTGTTATGAGCCCGCTATTTTCAAGAAAGTATCCCCAAAAAAAATAACTCTTTTTTACCCTTTGGTTCTAGGTTTGCGGAAATTCGGAGCGGCCAAAATATGCCGCCGCCCTCCGCGCCGGTGCATCGGCAACGGCCATCTATTTTTTGGGGAAAATTAAATGCTCAACTTTTCAAACTGGCCCGTCGGCCGGAAAATGATCGTAGCCTCCATCATCACGACCATCGGCATAGCCGTTCTTGCGGCCATCAGCCTTCAGGCGATGCGCAACCAGATGATGGACGACCGCCGTGCCCTGTTGAAAGAGCATGTTACCGCAATCGTCGGCGCCGTAGACGCCCTGGCCGACCGCGCCAAGAATGGCGAACTTACGACGGAAGAAGCGCAGGAACGGGCAAAATCCCTGATCCGCACATCCTGGTATGCCAAGGACGGTTACTTCTTTGCCAACAGCGAAGACGGCATTAGCCTCGTGCACGCTGCCAAGCCCAGCCTGGAAGGTAAGGATCTGAGCGGCTTGAAGGACAAGAACGGTGTCGAAATCACCAAGGGTCTTGTCGCCGCGGCGAAGAACGGCGGTGGCTACACCGCCTATGGCTGGCCTCGCAACGCGGATGAGGCCCCTTCCCCGAAACTTGCCTATTCGGTTTGGCAAAAGGATTTCAATTGGGCCATCGGTACCGGCATCTACATTGATGACGTTGACGCCATCTTCATGGAACAGGCAATCAAACTCGGCGGCATCGCCGCGGTGATCCTGATCCTGACCTTCGGCTTCTCGGTCGTCATTTCGCGGTCGGTCACCGTGCCGTTGAAGGACGTTCAGGGCGCGATCAACAAGATCGCCGAAGGCGACCACACGGTCGAGATCAAATACACCGAACAGACCAACGAGATCGGTGAGATCAGTTCGGCGTTGAACAAGCTGAAGCAGGACGTGAAGGAACGCGACGAGTTGCGGGCCAACGCCCTGGCGAAGGAAGAAGAGGAAAGCCGCCGCCGCCAGGAAGAGCGCGTCCGGCTGGCCAATACCTTCGAACAGAGCGTCGGCGCCGTTGTCTCCGCCCTGACCGGGGCCGCGGACGACATCCAGCAGAATGCCCAGACGGTGAACACCGCCATTCGGTCCACCAGCACCCAGGCAAGCACCATGGCCGCCAGCGCCGATCAGGCATCCGGCAATGTGCAGACCGTTTCCGCCGCCGCCGAAGAGTTAAGCGCGTCGATCCGCGAGATCAGCTCGCAAGTCGCGCAAGGCAGCGCCATCAGCCGTGAAGCGGTCGAACAGGCGGACAGCACGAACAAGGAAGTGCAACGCCTTAACGAAGCCGCCCAACGCATCGGCGACGTCGTCTCTCTGATCCAGGACATCGCCGAGCAGACCAACCTGCTGGCGCTGAATGCGACCATCGAGGCCGCGCGCGCCGGGGAAGCCGGTAAAGGCTTCGCCGTCGTGGCCAACGAAGTGAAAAGCCTGGCCAGCCAGACCGCCAAGGCGACGGAAGAGATCAGCGAACAGATCGCGGGCATGCAGGCGGCCACCTCGAATTCGGCGAAGGCCATCGCCGGTATCTCCAACACGATCAGCCAGATCGACTCCATCTCCGCCGCCATCGCGTCCGCGGTGGAGGAACAGGGCGCGGCGACCGAGGAAATCGCCCGCAACATTCAGCAGGCGTCCGCCGGCACCTCGCAGGTCACCGAGATCGTCGGCAGTGTCGCCAAGTCCGCCGAGGATTCAGGCGCGACGGTCGAAGGCATGGTCTCTTCCGTCCAGACCATGGAAAGCCAGACCAAGAAACTGAACCAGGAAGTCGCCCAGTTCCTGGATACGATCCGGGGGAATGCCGTTTAGCCGGAAATCATATTCGACCCGGGATACATTCTCGAAAATGCATAAGGGCGCCGGAACCTGTTGGTTCCGGCGCCCTTATTCGTTGCGCGAAGGGCCGTACCGATAGTTGCGCGCCTTAAAGCGCCGCAATCACCTTTTCGAATGCCTTGGCGAAAAGGGCGCGGTCTTCCTTGGTTCCGACCGTCACCCGGATGCAGCGATCCAGCACCGGAACCCCCGGCATGCGAATGAAGACGCCTTCCGCATCCAGCGCTTTCAGGATTGCCCGTGCCTTGTCCCCGTTGCCGACATCCACGGCGACGAAATTGGTGGCCGACGGCAGGGCAATGAAATTGTGCCGGTCGGCGAGCGCCGCAATCTCCGCCTTGCCCGCCTCGACCTCGGCCACGACATGCCGGACAAAATCCGGATCGTGCAGGGAAGCCAGCGCCGCGACCTGGGACAGGCGGGTGACTTCGAATTGGTTGCGGATCTTGTTCATGCCTGTGATCAGGTCCTTGTGCCCAATCGCGTAGCCGATGCGCATTCCGGCCATGCCGTGCGCCTTGGAGAAAGTCCGCGTGCGAATGACGTGTGGATTGCTCGTATCCAGCGGCGGGGCGGTGCCTTCCGGTGCGAATTCGATATAGGCTTCATCCAGCACCAGCAGCTTGCCGGGCGTCACCCCATCGATCATTCGCTGAATCGTATCGGCGTCATGCCAGGTTCCCATCGGGTTGTCCGGGTTGGCGATGAAGATCAGCGGCGCGCCCTCGTTCCGGGCGGCCGCCAACAGGGCCTCTGGGTCTTCCTTGTCCCGATGATAGGGGACAGTCTTGAGAACGCCGCCATTGCCGTTGACCTGATAGTTGAAGGTCGGATAAGCGCCAAGCGAGGTGACCACCGGAACGCCGGGAGAGACCACCATCCGCACGACGACGCTGAAGATATTGTCGATGCCCGCGCAGACGCAGATCTCGTCCATTGAGACGCCGTGATGCGCGGCCAGCGCCTCACGCAGTTCATAGTTTTCCGGGTCGCCATACCAGGACGCACGGCTAAGTTCGTCCGCGATCGCCGCCTTCGCCTTCGGCGACATGCCGAATGCGCTTTCATTCGCGCCGATGCGCGCGTCGAATTTGGCGCCTCGGATTCGTTCAAGCGCTTCCGGGCCGACGAAAGGGGTCGAGGCGGGCAAAGCGCGGACAACCCCGGTGAAGGGGATATGGGTTTCGGTCATGGCGTCCTCCCACAAGAATCGAGACGGGTGGCCCTGCTTTGGTTCGCCTTTTTCGCGGGCCGGGCGCCGTTTATAGAGCCCGGCGATGCGCCTGCCAATTCTGCGCTTCGATGAAAATTCGCGTCACTGCGGGATAAGCGTTCTTGATCTTCGCTTCGATCTCGCTCACCGCGCGCTCGACTTCCACGCTGTCGACCGAATCCTTGAAGTCCAGACTGACGGTAACCAGCACATCGGTCGGGCCGATATGGGTGGTCAAAATCTCGTTGGTGCGCAGGACGGAAGGCTGCATGGCGATGATCCGCTTAAGCGCCGTGGTTACTTCCGGATGGGCCGCTTCGCCGATCAACAGCCCCTTGGTTTCCACCGCCAGGAATATGGCCGCCAATGCCAATATCACGCCGATGACAATGGACGCAGCGCCATCGTATACCGGGTTCCCCGTAACCTGACCCAGCCAAATCCCGACAAGGGCGGCCGTCAGGCCCAACATGGCCGCGCTGTCTTCCAATAAAACGGTGATGATGGAAGGGTCCTTGGCTTCGATGACCGTCTTGAAAATGGGGCGGCCCTTGCGGGTCTTGTTGAATTCCCGCGCCGCAACGATCCAGGCGCCTGCCTCGAACAGGATCGCCCCGCCCAGGACGAAATAGTTGACGACGACATTCTCTATCGGGTGCGGATCCATCACCTTCAGGACCCCTTCGTAGAGCGAAAACCCCGACCCGACGGCGAATAGAAGAATCGCCACCACGAAGGACCAGAAATAGACCTCCCGCCCGTAACCGAAGGGATATTTGGCGTCCGGCGGCCGGTTCGCGCGGTGCAAACCGAAAAGAAGAAGGCCTTGGTTGCCCGTGTCGACTAGGGAGTGGATTGCCTCCGAAAACATGGCGGACGACCCGGTATAGGCGGCGGCGGAGAATTTGGTCAGTGCAATCAAGGAGTTCCCAGCCAGCGCGGCATAGATTACAAGCTTTGATCCATGGGCGGCCATCGGTGCGTCTCCATAAGCATGAACTTTGCCGCGGACCCTAGCAGGGAGGTTCCGACGCGGCTAGGATATCGGTATGAAATCACTCTTTCTTCACTTCGCCGCGGCTTGCGCCCTGACGGTTTCCCTATCGGCTTGCTCCCTGTGGGAGGACGAACCGCCAACGCCCTTGCCGCCGCCGCCCGTCGGCGTGACGCCGGGGCAGCCCGGCATCACCGGCGTGGTTTCCGCACCGGCGCCGCAAACGCCGGCGCAAACACCTGTGCAAACAACGCCCCAGCCGGTTCTGCAAACGGCGCCGATCGGGTCGGTGACCTCGGGTGCAATTCCGCAATCGACCGATCCGCGCAACTTCGCGCCGCCCTACCCGGTTCGGATGGCCTTTATCTGGTATGACCTGCCGGGATTGAACGGGCAGGACTTTTTCGAGACGCGTGTATTGCTGCGGGCATCGGGGAATACCACCCGAATGAGCTTTCCGCTGGCCTATCTGGGCCTGAATTGCGATGGGATGATCCAATACGACGCAAACAGGGACCCGAATATGATCGGCGGCGATTTCCGGATTTCCTGTTCGGACGGGTCCTCCATCGAAGGCGTGATCGTCCCGGTTTCCGGTCAACCCGCGATCAACGGCCAAGGGGTCGACCAATATGGCCGCAGCGTGATCTTCGCCATTCAGATGGATGAGGGCTAGACAATCCCATGGTGGAAGACATCTACGTTGAGTCCGAATGGGCCCCGTTGAAGGAATGCGTTTACGGATCGCCCGATCATTGGGTGCTGCCGGTTTTCCACGCCGACGCGAAATTGCGCGCGCAGGGTGAGTTCGGAAAACTCTGGGAGGAGAACCAGGGCCGCGCGGTGAAGGACGTGGCGCCGGATCTGTTCGCTGAATTCAGCAGCCAGATCCAGGGCGCCATCGACCTGCTGCGGTCGCTGGGCATCACGGTCCATGTCGCGGGCGAGATCAGCACGGCCAACCGCGCCTTTCCCAGGGGCGAGGATCACGGCGTCGAAACCGGCTGGATGCGCGACCCCTTCGTCACCATCGGCAACAATGTCATCGAACTGGCCCCACGCAGCCTTTTCCACCGCCGCCAGCGCTTCGCCATCCGCGAAATTCTGGCGGGCACCATGGCGCGCGGCGCGCGCTATTTCGCCCAGCCCGACGGCGGCGCGGATGATGAGCGGGAAGGCCCCGGATGGGGCTATCTTGAGGGCGGCGATGTCTTCGTTCTGGGAAAGACAATCTTGGTCGGCCATTCCGGCGGCTGCAGCAATCCGGAAGGCGCGCATTGGCTGCAGCACATGCTGGGGCCCGACTATCAGGTCGACATCGTTCCCATCGACCCGATGTTCCCGCATCTGGACTGCGTGCTCATGACGCCGCGCGAGGGCGTCGCCTTCGCCTGCCTCGACGCCCTGCCCAAGGGCCTGCCCGATTTCATGCGGGACTGGGACATCGTGAACATTCCCAAACCCCTGGCAAAGGCCCATATGGGCTGCAACAACCTAGTCCTGAACGACCGCACGGTCATCGTCCCATCGGAAGAACCGCTCGACATCGTGGCCAAGGAATTGACGGACCGCCGGTTCGAGGTGATCCGGATTCCCTATCGCGTGCCCTGCATGGCCGGTGGGTCCTTCCGCTGCGCCCACCAGCCCTTGATCCGCACATAAAACCTTAAATCGGTTGCGGCATCGCCACGCCCAGTTCCTCGGCAATGGGTTCCAAGCTTGGCAGGATGCCGGGATAGAGCGGCACGCCCTCGGCCAAGGCGGCCCGTTTCCGGGCCAACGCGCCGTCTCCCGGCAGGCGGACCGGCGGCTTGCCATCCGGCACACGGGCGTTCCGGCAGGCATTCGCGGTGTGGGAGACTTCACGCAGGAAGGCTTCCTTGCCGCCGAAAGCGTCGGGATCGGTCACCTGCACGAAGACCGAGGCACCGGTATTCGTCGCGTGGTCGGCCCGGCCGAACCCGCCGATACCCGACGTCATCGCCTCGACCATCAAGGCCAGACCGAAACCTTTATGCCCGGCATCCATGCCGCCCAACGTCAGCAAGGCGCCCGGCGGGTCGTCCTTCAGGACCGCGGGGTCGTTGCTGGGATTGCCCTTGTTGTCGATGAACCATTCACCAGCCATCGGCTGACCCAGCCCGATCATCCGGTGGGACATGCCCAGTGTGGTGATCGACGCGCTGATATCGACCAGGATGGGGTCGCCGCCGGCTTCCGGACCGGTCGGGATGCCATAGGCCATGGGATTCGGCGTGAAGACCTGTTCCACCGCGCCATAGGGGGCGACGCCGCTGGCCGCGGGATCGGAACTGAGCAGCGAGATGACGCAGCCTTCATCGGTCGCCAAGGGCAGGAAGGCCGCGAGGCAGGCGATGTGATGGGACCGCCGGATCGAGATCGCGCCCATGCCGAATTGCTTGGCGCGCGCCGTCGCTTCCTTCACCGCCTTATAGGTCAGCCAGACGCCGGACATGTAATTGCCGTCCCAGGTCAGGCAGGGGCCCTTGTCCTGCAGGACCTGCGGCTCGCCCAGCGGCGGCATTTCACCGCTCATGGTATGGCGCAGGTAGCGGGGCGATTGCGCGAAACCGTGCGTGTCGTGGCCCATCAGATCCGCTTCCAGCAGATATTTGGACACGATCGCGGCCCGGTCTTCCGGCATCCCCGCCTTGGCAAACAGGTCCGTTCCGAATTTCTCCAAGCCTGCGGCGTCATAGCGCGCGCGATCGTCCGTCCCCATTTCCGAAGTCTCCCAGTTGTCTGACAATTAGGGAGACATCGTATTCACTGTGCCGGGAATGCCAATCCGCCGTTTGGCTATAGGGCCAAAAGGGTGAAATGCCTCAATCGAAACGATAAGCGTCCATGGCGAGGATGGAATGCGTGTAGCTGTGGTGGAGGAGTTCGCCAGGCGCGCCCGATCCCGCCCCGATCGCGGCGAAAAGCGGCATGATGTGATCTTCCGTCGGGTGATTGATCGCGGCATTGGGGTGCCGGGACCGATATGCGAGCAGATCGTCCCATTTCCCCTGTGCCACCGCATCGGCGACCCAATCGCGGAAATCCACCACCCAGGGCAGGGGCGCGGCATCGACGGCCTGACCGCGGAAGGCGCGCAGATTGTGGGTTACCGCGCCCGACCCGAGGATGAGGACGCCGTCTTCGCGCAGCGGGCGCAGCGCTTCGCCCAACCGCCGGTGATAGGCGGCATCCCGCCCCTGGCCGATGGCGAGTTGGAGGACAGGAATATCCGCATCCGGAAACATCAGTTTCAGCGGCACCCAGGCGCCGTGGTCGATGCCGCGCGCCGGGTCGATGCGGGTTTCGATCCCGGCCCGGACCAGCGCCGCCGCGACCGCCTCCGCCAGGGCCGGATCGCCCGGCACGTCATAGCGCTGCGCGTAAAGCGGCGGCGGAAAGCCATAGAAGTCGTGGATGGTTTCCAGCCGCGCCGCGCCGGAAACCGCCGCCGCGGCGTCCTCCCAATGGGCGGAAACACAGAGCACCGCCTTGGGCCGGCCAATCTCGCGGCCGATTTCCCGGCCCAGGCCGGACAGGAAGTCCCGCGCCGGACAGTCGGTCAGGATCAGCATCGGCGAGCCGTGCGAGACGAACAGGGACGGCATGAGGGGCGTGTCAGACATCGGAAAGGATCTCCGGATTACCGTTGTTTCAGGAAACAGATATGCGCAAGCCTTGCCTCTCACAATGTTCGGCATCCGTTGATATACTGTGCGGAAAAACACAGGAGGAAACCATGCCCGACGGATCTTGGCGCGACCGGACCGACACCGCCGCAAGCGGCGCCCGCCTGACCCAGGCGGAGGTCGAGCAATACAATCGCGATGGTTATGTCATTCCCGATTTCCGCATCCCCGACGACATGCTGGCGGAAATGCGGAAGTCGCTGGACGACCTGATCGCGGAGAACCCGCATCTGGCCGCCGATAACATGCTGTGCCCGCATCTGCTGAATGCCGGCGTGCAGGGGTTGAAGGGCGACCGGGTCTGGCTCGATTTCGCGTCCTATCCCGAAATCCTGGATATGGTGGAACAGCTGATCGGGCCGGATTTCCTGCTTTGGGGCACGACGGTTTTCGGCAAGCCCGCCTTTTCCGGCAAGGAAGTGCCTTGGCATCAGGACGGCGAATATTGGCCGATCAAACCCTTGGCCACCTGTTCCGCCTGGGTCGCGCTGGACGACACGACGCCGGAAAACGGCTGCCTTCGGGTCATCCCCGGATCGCACAAGGACAAGCGGTTGCGCAAACACCACACCGATGACGGCGACCATCTGGCCCTGAATCAGGCGCTGGACGAAACTGAATACCGGGAGGAGGACGCGGTCGATTTCGTGCTGAAGGCCGGCCAGGTTTCCTTCCACGATGTCTATATCGTGCACGGGTCCAAACCCAACCGCTCACCCAACCGCCGCGCCGGCTATGTCTGCCGCTATATGCCGACGACCAGCCATTTCGACCATGATTACGGCGCCGAATTGCAGCAGAAGTCGGGGATCGTCGATTTCAGCGGAAGACGGGTGATTTTGATGCGCGGCAAGGATGCCTGCGGCAAGAACGATTTTTCCCGCGGCGCGGATACCTAGGAAGGCGGCAAAGGCCTAGCCCGCTTCCCGCAGCAGCTGGCCTTTGCGGCGATTCCAGTCGCGTTCCTTGATGGTTTCGCGCTTGTCGTGGGCCTTCTTACCCTTGGCAAGGCCCAGCGATAGCTTGCAGAGACCCCGGTTATTGAAGAACAGGCTGACCGGCACAAGGGTCATGCCGTCCCGCTTGATCGCCCCGATCAGCTTGTCGCGCTGTTTCTTGTGGACCAGCAGCTTCCGCAGCCGTTTCGGTTCGTGCTGAAAGGCCACCGGCGCGTTCGGATATTCCGGGATATGGACGTTGAACAGGTAAAGCTCGCCGTCCTTGATGCCGGCATAGGCCTCGTTCAGGCTGGCGCCGCTGATGCGCAGCGCCTTTACCTCGGTCCCCGTCAGGACGAGGCCCGCCTCGATCGTTTCCAGAATCTCATAATCGAAGCGCGCGCGGCGGTTCAGCGCCACCGTGCCGCTTGAGAGAGCCTTGCCTTTGCCTTTGTTTTTACCAGCCATGATGCATCACATATGGGGCAGAAGCGGCGCGGGTGCAAACCCGGCGCCCGCCTCCGCTAGCGATTCCAGCCCGGATAGAGGGATCAGAGCAGGCCCGCGCCCTGCATCGCGGCCTTGACCCGCGCCTTGCTGGCATCGGCGATTTCGACCATCGGCAGGCGCGCGAAGGCGTTGGACTTGCCGAGCAGGCTGGCGCCGTATTTCACCGGACCGGGGGAGCTTTCGCAGAACATCGCCCCATGCACCGGCATCAACCGGTCGCGAACCTCGGCGAAAGCGGCATAGTCCTTCGCCCGCCAGGCGGCGTGCAGCTTGGCGCAGAGCCCCGGCGCGACGTTGGACGTGACGGAAATGCAGCCATGCCCGCCCTGCCCCAGGAAGGCGCCGATGGTGCCGTCTTCCCCGGAAAGCTGGGAGAAATCGTCACCCAAGGCCAGGCGCGTGAGTACCGGCCGGTTCAAATCGTTGGTCGCGTCCTTCACGCCGACGATGTTCGGGAAATCCTTGGCCAGCTTCGCCATGGTCTCGACCGACATATCGATGATGGAACGGCCCGGGATGTTGTAGATGATGATCGGGATATCGACCGCCTTGGCGATGGCCGCGTAATGGCCATAGAGCCCAGCCTGGGTCGGCTTGTTGTAATAGGGCGTGACGACCAGGGCCGCGGTCGCGCCGGCCTGCTTGGCATGCTTGGTCAGGTGGATCGCTTCCTCGGTATTGTTCGAGCCCGAACCCGCGATGACCGGCGCGCGGCCGGCGGCGGCTTCGATGCACAGATCGACGACCCGCTCATGCTCCGCATGGCTCAATGTCGGCGATTCACCGGTGGTGCCGACCGGGATCAGCCCTTCGGTCCCTTCCGCCAACTGCCATTCGACGAAGGCCTGGAACGCTTTTTCATCGATGGCGCCGGTATCGGTCATCGGTGTGATCAAGGCCGTCATCGACCCTTGGAACATGGCAGCCATGGTAGATCCCTCCCGCTTATGCGCCCCATTAGATATCCGGGCGGTCGACTGTCTTTGAATCGCGGGACATTAACCGCAGGATCGGCGGAAAAACAAGATACGTATCGGAAGCAGAGTTGATCCTGACAGCGGCAAAAAGCCTTTGAATTCGCCAAGGATTGTGCGGCGGCGGGACCTGACCGACAGTGGTTCCGGAAAATTTGGAGAAGCTCAATGACAGAGATCGCCATCGCTGGCGCCGGGATCGGCGGGCTGACGGCCGCCCTGTGCCTGCACGAAAAAGGTTTTACCGTTCGCGTCTTCGAAGCGGTTCGGGAGATCAAGCCGCTGGGCGTCGGCATCAACCTGATGCCGCATTCTTCCCTGTTGCTGCACGGGCTGGGCCTTGCGGAGGCGCTGGACGCGACGGCGATCCGCACGCGCGCCATCGAATACCGCACCCGTTTCGGGCAGGTCATCCAGTCCGACCCCAGAAGCGTTGAGGCCGGTTATCCCGCCCCGCAATATTCCATCCACCGGGGTGAGTTGCAGCGCCTGCTGCTAACCGCCGTGCGCGACAGGCTGGGCGAAGACGCCGTCGTCACCGGCAGGCCGGTTTCGGGCTTCGATCAAACCAAGAACCGCGTCACCGTGTTTTTCGAGCATGGCGGAACGCATGAGGCCGACATCCTGATCGGCGCGGAAGGATTGCGCTCGAAAGTCCGGGCACAGATCCATCCCGACGAAGGCCCCTTGCAATACGAAGGCACCATGATGTTCCGGGGCGCGGTGGAGATGCCGATGATCGGCGACGGGCGCACCATGGTCATCGCCGGCAATCACGACATGAAATTCGTCACCTATCCGATCAGCGAGGCGTTGCGTCAACAGGGCCGCGCACTCACCAACTGGGTCGCGGAACTGCGCCACAGCAAGCCGCGCCATATTCAGGATGCGGATTGGAACCGGGGCGCGACAACCGACTATGTGACGCCCTTCAAGGCGTTCCAGTTGGCGGATATGGATGTCGCCGGGATCATCGCGGCGACGGAAAACGTCACCGAATTCCCGATGATCGACCGCGACCCGGTGGACTTCTGGACCGTCGGCCGGGTGACGCTTCTGGGCGACGCGGCGCACCCGATGTATCCGATCGGCGCGAATGGGGCGAGCCAGGCGATTCTGGACGCGGCCGCGCTGGCCGAGGCGCTGGCCGCCGATCCCGGTCCGGGCGGGTTGAAGACCTATGAGGCGGAGCGCCTGCCTTTCACCACCAAGGTGGTGCTGATGAACCGCGCCGGCGGGCCGGAAAAGGTGCTCGACATCGCGGATGCCCGCGTGACGGGACCGGAAGACAGGATCGAGGACCTGATCACGGCGGAAGAGCTGGAGGCGGTGGCCGCGAATTATCGCGCCGTCGCCGGGTTCAACAAGAAGAGCGTACAGGATGGAGCGAAACGATGAGCGGCTATTTCACCGAGGAGAATTCCGCAGACGCCGTGAATGCACGGATGGGCGAAGAGGTCTCCCCGCGCCTCGCGGAAATCATGGAAAGCCTCGTCCGCCACCTGCACGCCTTCGCCAAGGATGTGAATCTGACCCAGGCGGAGTGGGAGGCAGCCATCGGCTTCCTGACCGAGACCGGCCGGATGTGTTCCGACGAACGGCAGGAATTCATCCTGCTGTCCGACGTGCTGGGCTTTTCCATGCTGGTCGACGCCATCAACAACCGCCGCCCGGCGGGCGCGACCGAGAATACGGTCTTCGGCCCCTTCCATGTCGCCGGCGCGCCGGAACGGCAGATGGGCGATACGGTCTCGGAAGACGGCAAGGGGGAGACCTGCCTGTTCGAAGGCCGGGTTCTGGACCTGGACGGCAACCCCATCGAGGGCGCGCGCATCGATGTGTGGTGCGATAATGCGGATGGTTTCTACAGCGTCCAGCAGCCGGAGGAACAGCCGAAATGGAACAACCGCGGCATTTTCACCACCGGCCCGGACGGGCATTACAGCTTTCGCGGCATAAAGCCCGTCAGCTACCCGATCCCCGATGACGGACCGGTCGGCAAGATGTTGGCGGCGCTCGGCCGCCATCCCTTCCGCCCTGCCCATATGCATTTCCTGATCACCGCGCCCGGCTACGACACCGTGGTCACCCACACCTTCGTCGACGGCGACCCCTATCTAACCTCCGACGCGGTCTTCGGCGTAAAAGAATCCCTGATCACCGATTTCAAACCCGGCAGCGGCGATACGGATTGGCGCTGCTACTTCGATTTTGTGATGATAAGGGCGTAGGCGAGTGTAGAGTACGTTGCGGAAGTACTCCCACCAACTTCGGTAATCTGCGGGCCATCAACGGCAGGCTGCATCGTGCGGACCAAAATGCTGTTGAGTTTCTTGATCGCTCCCATAAGGAAGTCGTTGCTTTGGTCTTTCAAACAAGAATGCCAATCAAATTTTCGCTCAAGAAACCCATGGCCGAGACGGCGGCAATTTTCCAGAGCACTCACGACCACCTCGTGCCAACCTAATATGGGCTACGCACGCAAAGATACGTGAATCGTCGCCGCCACCCAAGCGGGCGTGCTCGGCGCCGCCCCGGTCATCGACCCGAAACTGACCCGCGAACTGGTCCTCGCCCGCAGCGTCGTCAAAACCAGTTCCAACGCGGCGCGGCTCTTCGTGGACACGTTGAAGGAACAGATGGCGGATTTGGAGCATTCCGGGATTTGGACGGGAAAGTTGTTGGCGGATACCATCGCCCGCCAAAACCCGGTAAAAGCCAACATCGCAACCTACCCAACGCCCCCGTTACGCCCTCCTTCTTGGGAGGCTACGAAGTAATATTGCCGACTTTATCATAACCGCTGGAAATATCCGCATTTTTGCGTTGAATCAATTGAACTAGGTAGCTCTTGAAATCCTCCTCAGCAGCACGGTCACCTTCGCGTACCAAGACAGCAAATCCCCGTTGAAGTGGATAGTCCGTATTGTTCTCTAGCGAAAAGGGTTCCCCTTCGATTGAAAGAGGCAATAATCCTTCAGGTTTGACACTCCTCAAGCCTAAAACCAAGGCACCGGGAGTTTGCTGCCCCATTTGAAGCATCCTGACATATCCACCACAACTTTTGAAACCTATGGCATCGCCACCTGCAAGCGCCGCATTGCAGTTGACCAAGTCATCACGGGCTGCCACTTGCGACAATGGGATTCCGTTCTCATGCAACATTGCGTACAATCCTTTGAGAGCGACCCCCCAATTCATGATGACTGTAATATTCAAGTCAGGTCCGCCAAGTTGCGACCAATTGCGCAGTTGGCCTGATACAATCCCCCCAATTTCAGCTTTTCTGAGCGAAGAAACTCCTACAGACGGATTCACGAATAGCGGCCATCTTGAGTTTGGAAATTCATACCGTACCCATCCACTTGGGGAAATTTCGGATCTGCCGTGAACCTTAATTACTTTACATTCAGGCATTGCGGCCAAACGAGACGGCGAATTTGGATCGAACATAAAAGCATGCTCTCTTCCAAAGTGCTCTGGTGAACCGGTCCCGTTCCTGTGAGTCGCTAGTTGTAGTAGTTCCTCAAGATCAGCACTCTCTGCTAATGCGGCTCCAGGCGATATTAACGCAGGAACCGAAAGAGCTAACTTAATAAAGGTCCGGCGTTGCATTTTTTCCTCCTAGTATTTCCATCCTGTGTTGAGTGAATTTTCTATAAACTCCCAAAACCCTTCTTGGCCCCTGACGTTCGGGTGATAAATTGTGCCGCGTGTCCAGGCTTCTTGCGAATACCATGTTGCGTAGCGCGAGTTTCCAAATTTTTTCTCCAGGCTTACCTTTAGAGCGGAACATTCTTTGGACATCAACGGCTCGGTCCAGTCTTGTTCCCTGCTAGTCGGAATGCCATAGAGACTCATTATAAGCGCGTGAAATGTCATTTTGTTGGGCGGCCTTGTCCATCTCGGATTGCGTGAATAGGTTGCTTCACGCGCACCAATAAGACGCTCGTAATGACCAAGAGATGATTCAAGGACCTGATTCCCGGGAAATTTTGGGTTCCTTGAAAAACAAAGTGTAAGCGCGCGTCCCCCTAACAAACTCAATGCCTCTTGATACAGATGAGATTGCCCAATTACCCGCCTGTTGGCCTGGATAAATTCCTCCAGGCCATCGAGGTAATTTTGATAATTACTGAATCCGAGAAATGAATCCCCACGATCGACCAACGGACTATCTAATATATACTGCAAGAGTCTAGCTTCGATGTTCTCCTTAGCGGATACGTTCAACTCATGCTGCGCGAGCAATGTGTATCTAGTATCTTTAGTGTTCCCAATCGGGATTGAGGAGCCTTGAGCATCTGGCGCAATCATCGCCAATTGTATTATTTCGTCCTCATGATCACCGATTAAACAAGGACAAATTCCGTGTACAACACTCCCAACTTGAAACCGTTCTTGATTTCTGTTTGCGAAACTCACAGCATTTATAAAACTCGCGGCGAAGTTCTTCTTTTCGATAGGATCTATGCGGCGCTCCGCTAAGGCGCGGTTAACTGCCATGTAGATCTCCTTCCGCCTAGGAAAAAGCCTCCAAGCAGATGCGGCAAAAGCTAAATCATCGGAGAAAATAAAATTCTTTACATCTCTTTTGTATTTATCCGAGGAGTAAACGCAGTCAATTATCAATCCAGAATAGGCAATCGCTGGAATGAGAAGAAGTACTCCCATTACGGTTAGAGATTTTGCAGCTATTGGAGGTATGAGTCGTCGACCAATAGCCGGTAGGCTGCTAATAGTAACTCCAAATCTGCCAAGAAGGACAATAGCTCCCCCAACAAGCGCGGATATTACGGCACTCAAAGATGCGTTGTCTTTCTGGAAACTCAGGTTTTCCATTATTAGAATGAAAGACCCAGTAAAAAGAAACGCATAGAATACAAACTCAAAGTACTTCAGTGCCTTGTAATTCAGTTTGTGTGAAGTCTCGATACGGAGACCGCTATCTACACTTGCGGGGTCGCCGAGGATCTGGTCGACGAAAAGAAACTTCAGCTTTTCCTCGCCAGGTATTGGTCCGAAACGAAACTTGATTAGACTTTCGTTGGCTTCGGATGGCGGTATATAATCAAAAGAGATTCGCGTTAGAGTTTTTGCGGATATCATTTGCTCGTGAACCTTGACGGTTCCGACATACACATCAACACGGATTGCGACACTCGCCACTACATCGCAACCGAAATCCAACCTATCCCAAGCAGTAGAAGTGAGTTGTATATCCACCCACTCAACCTGAGGTCGGCAGGTCTCTAACAACCACCCTTCAACGCTTCCCCCCAGCTTTTCAAAACCAAAACCCACATCGGCCACGAGACCATGGAATCTATTCCAGGACTCAGAGTGCTCTATCTTGTGCGGGTGCGATTCCATAACTTAAAGGCACCGTGAATTTTGCGTTATGGGAACAGACAGCTACCGGACCTAAGTTTGTTTTCAGCAAACAACATGACGCCACTCGGAGAAACAAAGTCATAAAATCTTTCAGCGCTGGAAGCTTTCTTTGATACGATCAAACGTGATGATGGTATCATGGTAAGGGATTTGTGCAACTCTGAAATGATAGCGGAAGAAGGACTCTCGTTTAACGAAGCAAAAGAAACGCCCAATCCAGTTTTCATTATCTGGCCTCCAATTCGCAGAAAGTTCTGCGATATTTGGGGAGACATTCTTAACCTTATCACTAACGAATTCCGCAATGTCGCGACCTTGGGCTGCATGTGGTTCACACACAGTTCAAACGCCCGGTTCGCTCAGATCGCCAAATGGATGTCAGTTTTTGGTATTACGATGACATATGTGGACTGCCCCTTTCGGGGTATGGGTTGGATGAAGGCTCGGCGGTCGTTGCGTGCAGTCAAATGTCCGGCCTGTTCTCGCACGGTCTCACTGACCGCTGGCCCCAATGGTCTCCGCGAGCGTGCGTCCTATCAGTTTAGCGGGCTTGGTCTTAGGCCCTGTCACCGTACGGATTCGAGAACCCTCCCGGTCGCAACAGTTTGCCATCCCTTCGTTCTACCCTCGCACCTCGACCGGCTCCGCTAGACTCAAGGCGGTTTTGCGTAACAGACGCCGTCGCGCATCAACGCCATGCGATCCGCGCCATCTTGTTGGCCAGCGCAACCGCGACGACCTTCGCCGACCGCCGTTTCAGAAGCGCCCGCACCCAGTTTACTTTATTCAAAGTCGCATTCGCCCTATCCCATCTTATGGCCCGTATTGCAGGCGTCGCTCTCCCCAAAACCACCTAATTGTTCGCCACAAGTCCTTTCCCGAAGCCTCAGTTGACGGATCGGAGTTCTCCGCACCCGATCGATCCGATCCTGGCGCCCGCCGACATAGACGACCTTGCCTCCCACGCCTGCGATTTCGGCAACCGCTTCACCTCTTCCGCCGCGCCGCCAACAACCGTTCCGTCGCGATCTCTATCCGGTTCAGATAGGTCTCGTGCCCTTCCAGAACGGATAGGGAAAGGTCCGGTTTGCCGGTTTCGCCGACAAGGGCCAGTTGGGTGCAGAACCAGTTGAGGACGGCGCCGCGCGGCAAGGTGTCGGCGGGCGGGAAGCCCTGTTCGACCGCGGGGGCCTTGTCTATTTCGCCGGAGAGCAATTTTGCCGCGAACCGTGGGTCGGCGATGAAGGGCCGCCCCATGCCGATCAGGTCGGTCTTTCCCTCCGTGATCGCGGCGTTCATCACATCGACGGAGCGGAACCCGCCGGTGACCATCAGCGGAATAGTCAGGGCCGCCTTGATCGCGGCGGCGTAGTCCAGAAAATACGCCTCCCGCGCGACGGTCGATTGGCTTTTGGAACTGTGCTGATAGGCGGTCGGCGCTTCGAAGGTGCCGCCGGAAATCTCGATAAAATCGACGCCCTCCGCTTCCAGCATGACCGCGACCTGCACCGAGTCCTCATGCCCGAATCCGCCCTTCTGAAAATCGGACGAGTTCAGTTTCACCGCCACGATAAAGCCCGGGGAGACGGCGGCGCGCACCGCCCGCACGACATCCAGCGCCAGCCGCGCGCGGTTTTCCAAGGGCCCGCCCCAACGGTCGCCGCGCGTGTTGATCCGGGGCGACAGGGCCGAGCTGAGCAGATAGCCATGGGCGGCGTGAATCTCGACCCCGTCGAATCCGGCGGCTTCGGCGCATTCGGCCGACCGGGTGAATTTCGCGACCACATCGGCGAGGTCTTCTTCCGTGGCGGCGGCCGGCTTGCCGTAGCCCGGCAGGTCCAGCCTGATATCGGAAATCGAGACCGGATGGGGATTGACCGCTTCCGGCGTTTGCCGTCCCGCATGGGCCAATTGCGCGAGGATCTTCGCGCCGCCGCTTTGGCCCGCCGCGACAAGCGCCGAGACCCGGTCCATATCCGACGCGGGGTCGAGCACGAAATTGCCCGCATGTTCCAGATGCATCCGGTCCACCGGCGTGTTGCCCGTGATCAGCAGGCCGGCGCCGCCCGCGCTCCAATTCGCGAAAAGGTCGATCTGCGCCTGGGATGGGTTGTTGTGCTGGTCGCCGAGCGCTTCCGACATCGCGGATTTCACGATGCGGTTCTTCAGGGTGACGCCGTTGGGCAGGGTCAGCGCCTCACCGATCATGCTCATTGCAGATCTTCCGACAGCTTCTTGAGGGTCGCGGCGATGGCCTCCTCGTTACGGCGATAGAACGTCCATTGTCCATGCCGGGCCGACTGGACGAGCCCGGCATCCTTCAGCAGGCTCATATAGGTGGAGATCGTGGACTGGGACAGGGCCGCCTTTTCCTGGATATAGGCGACGCAGACGCCGTCCAGATCCGCATGTTCCGGCAAGGCCGGCGGGAAATTCGAGCGATCCTTCAGCCAGATCAGGATCTGCCGGCGGATCGGATTGTTTAGAGCCGATATGGCTTTATCGATATCCATAAATCGAGATATCGCGATATGCCGTGACAATGTCAACCCCTGCGGCAAGTTTTTGTCCCGGCGCCTGTCGCCAATCATCAATCGCCAATAGCCAATAGCCAATAGCCAATAGCCAATAGACGGTCACCTGTTGGCAGAGGCGGTAAAATAAGGTCAGGTCACCGAAACCTCGATTATGCATCGACCCTATGGGAGGAAAGACAATAATGAGCGCAAATTTCGGACTGGAAGGCAAAACCGCCCTGATCATCGGCGGGTCGAGCGGCATCGGCCGGGAAATCGCACTGGGTTATCGGGAGGCCGGGGCAACGGTGCTGATCGCCGGGCGCTCGCAAGAGAAGCTGGATGCCGTTGCGGCCGAACTGGGCCCGCAAGGAGACAAGACCGTCGCCTATGCCGTCGAGGCCCGCGAGATCGACCAACTCCGCACCCTGCGAGAAAGCGTCGGGCGGGACCATGGCGGCGTGGACATTCTGGTGAATTGCCAGGGCACGACCGCGATCAAGCCCGCGCTGGAACTGACGGAAAGCGAATACGACGCCATTCTGGATACCAATCTGAAAAGCCTGTTTTTCGCCTGCACCCTGTTCGGTGAGGATATGATGGCGCGCAACGACGATGGAAAGGGCGGCGGCAACATCATCAACATCGCCTCGCTGGCCTCCCATAACGGCTGGTCCCGGGCCGCCGCCTACAGCGCCAGCAAATGGGGCGTCGTCGGCATCACCAAAAGCTTCGCCGCCGAATGGGGTATGCAGGGCGTGCGGGTCAACGCCATCGCGCCCGGCTTTTTCATGACCGATCTGAACCAGGCGAAAATGCCGGAGGAACGCAAGGCCGAGGCCCGCCGCCGCGCAGCGATGAACCGGATGGGGGAATTGCACGAGCTTGTCGGCGCAGCCGTCTATCTGGCCTCTTCGGCGTCCGGCTTCGTGACCGGGTCGGTCCTGAACGTCGATGGGGGCTATCTGGCCTCCGGAATTTGACACAGGCAACGCACCACCTAAAAAGCGCCCAGCGGTCAGTTTACGATTGCAAAGGATGCTATTTACATGGCCGTCTCGAGACGTTGAATGGCAAACTTAAGGGTTAGAGCGGCTTTTAGAACGAATGGCCGACTAACGAGACCATTGAAAACCGATTGCAAAAGAACTATAATTAATAGGAAGAAAAATGGCTGTACAACCTCAAGGCGCAACGAATGCAAAAGAGATTAGATGATAACGAGTTCATGAGGACGGAACACAGACAAAAGGTTGGTCTACCAAGCCATGTTGAACTCGCATCAATTATCGCCTGTGTGACTTTGGTTTACGTTATCGCAATTTTTTAGTTGACACCAAAACACTACTCTGACGATTGTTTTTGCAATTAAAATTTGCAAAACGGCATCGTCGACTATGGCTGAAACTACAACTGCGTATTTTGATTGGTGCCCAAGGTCGACCTATTCGATAGGACCGCGAACGTACCGGGATAAGGGTGACAAAAAACAATTCGACGCCCTCAAACAGTACGCTGACAGCCGCAATCTATCCACAAAACTTTTCGAAGATGTCTTAGGGGTGTTTTTCGCCTATCGGACCGACGGCTTTTTCGCCTTTGGCATTGAATGGAAAAACAACCCAAAACAACAGACCGAATATAATGTCGCCAGCGTCATAAGCCAGTATGTCAAAACGAAACTAGGGCATGTCCATTTCTACAACCAGAGCAATTCGTCCGACGTGCGATTAGGCGGCTGGCGACCACACCACAAATACCCCGTAAAGCTGTCACCGCCGGGAAACAACGAAATATTTACGCCTGAAGCATTGGAAACTCTCCTTGCCGACGAAACCAAACTGGTACAACTCAGCACCGTTTCCTACCCTTTTTATGAAGAGAATGAGTTTGGCGACGATGACGATCGCGAACGTCAAACAGCCGGTCAAGTTCTAGTCCTCGCGCTGCTGCGCGAGAAATATGCGCGACTTTTCGACAAGACATTCATTCATATCAAGGACATCAAGGAAACCTTGGTAGTCGGGATACCGATTTACCGATGTGCGTTTCTGTACATTCTTCTATTCTTGCTCCTTGTGTTTGGCTTCACGGTCCATGATTACGCAGACGCTGTAAATCAAGGCGAATATACTTCCTTTGTTCTATTGGTTGGAGTGATAAACACAGTAGCGATCGTAACAATTGTCATGCTCGTCCTGCAGATAGTCAAAACGACATCTAGCTTGGTGACAAAACACCTCAGTAATTTTCTCAACTCTATGCTTCATGTCGAAGGGCTGCTGCGCTTAAAGGCATGGTTTCGCCCTATCCCCTTGCCTCGGCGGAACGATCTTATCGTACTAATGATATTTGCCGGCCCACACATCTTCTCAACCAAAGAAGCCCCGAACGCAATCGAGTGGCTAAAATTTTTCAAAATCGACTGGAGCAAGTCGCTCCTCAATGATTTGGATAGCGCGTTAAACGTGGTATCGATCAAACAAGCTGTCGACTACGCGGGGTACTGGAACGACTATGTTCTTGCGGCCGCCCTTTATGCCCCCTTCGCCGTATTCATTTTTTACACGATCGACATTTCATCCAAGCGACGCAAAATCCTAAAGTCTCTTACATCACTGAAAGGGCATTTACTTTACGCCAATATTCTAGATTCCGTGATCAACGGCCTTTACCGTCGATGCACGAATTGCGGCGGCTCTTTTCCGGCAGTATATGAAAGAAGCGGATTCGACAGTTCAATCCGTATTGTAGACGAGCGGATTCGTCTGGAACTCACGAAACGATTGAGAGTGCAGGCTACATTGGCCTCCATCATGTTTCTGTCATTCCTTGTGTGGAGTCCGACCATTTTTGATTTTATAAAAGACCATGCACCAGATCCTTATACGTTTCGCCAAATGGCAACGCAGACCGGTTCTCATCTGCCACCGAAAACTGAGGTTGTCGCCACGGAAGACTAGTACCCCGGCAACTTGTCGGCATACCTTGTGAAGCTCGAGCTAAAAACACGATGCCATTCTAATTTTGACAACCCATCGCAACAAAAACCAAAAACCGCCCCGATCATCTTGCCCATACAGTCGCTCTGACCTACTTCGGTCAGTGGTCTACACAGTTCTCCATACGACTGTGCATTGCACTACCCCGGTCGAATAATGAGGAATTTCGGATGTCCATGACCCTGAAAATCGTTATTGGTTCCACCCGTCCCGGCCGGAAGGGCCCCGCCATCGGCGCTTGGGCGGCTAAGGCGGCGGAAGCGCATGGCGGTTTTGCGGTCGAATTGGTGGACCTGGCGGATTTCGACCTGCCGCTGCTGGACGAGGCGGCGCACCCGTCGCAACAGAAATACGAACACGCCCATACCAAACGCTGGAGCGAGGCCATGGCGCTGGCGGATGCCGTCGTCTTCGTGACGCCGGAATACGACTATTTCCCGCCAGCCGGGCTGGTCAACGCGGTGCAATGCCTGCATCGGGAATGGCGCTACAAACCGGCCGGCGTCGTCAGTTACGGCGGAATCACCGGCGGGATGCGGTCGTCGGGCCAGTTGAAGCTGTTGTTGGGCGGGCTCGGCATGGCGGCCATCCCGCAGGGCGTGTCGCTGCCTTTCTTCGGCCAGCATATCGGCGAGGACGGCCTGTTCACGCCGCCCGAAGGCGCGGCAAACCAAGCGACCGGCATGCTGGACGAATTGGTGAAATGGGCGGACGCCCTGAAATCGTTGCGGACTTGAGTAAGAAACAGCACTTCGGCTCCTGTCTCACAATTCCATCAACTGTGACGGCCATCAGTTGTGGTCGAAGGGCAGAGTCCGCTAATATCCGCGCCATGATCGCACGGATCGCCTTTATTCTTGTGCTCGCCGTGCTCTGGCCCCTGCAGGCCGGCGCGGCGGCTCCGCTTTCGGACAAGGACCGGAAGGAATACACAGCGGCCTTCCACGCCGCCCTGAACGGCCAGTGGGACGCCGCCTGGCGCCATGCCGACCGGACCAGCGATCCCCTGCCGCGCAAAGCGCTCGACTGGCTGTCGATGATCGACAAGAACGGCGGCCGCACTTTCCAGGAAATCGCCAAATTCGCGACAGCCAATCCGCATTGGCCGAGCCTGTGGCGGCTGGAAGTCCGGGCCGAGGACGAAATGTCCGAAGCAATCCCGCCAACCGATATCCTGGCCTGGTACGAAAACCGGGACCCGCGGACCCTGAACGGCATCCGCCAATTCGCGCATGCCCTGACCCAGGGCGGCGAGTTCGCGCGGATGGAGGCGATGCTGCGCAAGGCGTGGGTCGAGCTCAATTTCAGCGCCCGGGAAGAACACGATTTCCGCAAGGATTTCCGAAAACTCCTGACGGTGGAAGACAACGAGGCCCGGTTGGACCGGCTGCTATGGCAGGGCAAGACCAGCGCCGCGTCGCGGCAGGCCCGGCGCCTGCCGGAAGGTCTGCGCTATCTGGCAGAGGCCCGGATCGCGCTGCGCCAACTCTCGGGCGGCGTCGACGCGGCGATCGCAAGGGTCCCCGCCAATCTGCAGGACGATCCCGGCCTGATCTATGAACGCGTCCGCTGGCGTCGCCGCAAGGGACGCGACGACGAGGCGGCGGATCTGCTGCTGCAAGACAAGATCGATCCCGGCGATTGGCCGAGCACATGGTGGCGCGAACGCGGCGACCTGGCCCGGACCGCGTTGGAAGAGGGCAAGATCACCATCGCCTATCGGCTGGCGGCGGAGCATGGCGCGACGGAAGGCTATCCTTTTGCCGAGGGCGAATGGATGGCCGGGTGGATAAAACTGCGCTTCCTGCGGGAACCGGTCGACGCCTTCGAGCATTTCCGACGGATGTACGGCAATGTCTCCTACCCCGTATCGCTCAGCCGCGCCGCCTATTGGGCCGGGCGCGCCGCTGAAGCGGCCGGCCAGAAAGAAATCGCCGCGCAATGGTATGTCACCGCCGCCAAGCACGGCAGCTCCTTCTATGGCCAGATGGCCGCGGCCCACCTGCCCGCCGACGCCCGCCCGCCGTTGGACGAAGAACCGAAACCGATCAAGGCAGAGCGCGAGGCATTCGAAAATCATGATCTGGTGCGCCTGACCCGCATCCTGTCTGTGATGAATGTGGACCACCTGGTTCGCCGGCTGATCCGGCATATGGCGCAGGAAATGGAGCGCTCGGTCGACTTCTCCCTGCTCGCGCAACTGGCCTTGGATCTGGGCCGGCCGCATGACGCCGTCTATGTGTCGCGGCAGGCAATCAAGAAGGGGGTCATCCTGACCGAGACGGGTTACCCGATGCTGCGCCTGGAAAAGGGACTGGGCATCGGGCCCGATATCGTCTTCGGACTGATCCGGCAGGAAAGCGGGTTCGAAAGGACGGTGGTCAGCAGCGCCGGCGCCCGCGGCTTCATGCAGTTGATGCCCGCCACCGCGAAGGCGGTCGCCGCGCGGCACAACATGCAATACCGCAAGGAACAGCTGACCGGCGACTATCACTATAATGTCGCGCTGGGCAGCGCCTATCTGAAGGGCTTGATCGACCGGTTCGACGGATCGCTGATCTTGTCCCTTGCCGGCTATAACGCCGGACCCTACCGGGCGCGCCAATGGATCAAGGAATTCGGCGATCCCCGGAAGGGCGTGGAAGAAGCGCTCGATTGGATCGAAATGATCCCCTTCACCGAGACCCGGAATTACGTCCAGCGTGTGCTGGAAAACATCACCGTCTATCGCACCCGTTTGACCGGGAAACCCGCTTTGCTGGCCTTCAACAGCCTTACCGCGCCGGTCGTTGCCAGCAATGTCTTTATCGGCCCGCCCCGCGCGCCCCGCCGTCCAAACCCGGAAGGGTAGAAACCCGGGACTTGCCCGTGGACGGGAACCGGCTCGGTTAACGGCGGTTCGCAATGCCAACGCCCCCTGAATTCTACAACGAGCGGATTGACATACCCAACTACGAGTTGGGTTACGGTATCTGAATAGACGTCCGCCAATTGGGCGTGAACGGATCAAAACCGGGGAGTTTTGGTGATGCGAATTGGAATTGAAAAATTTTTGGCGCCTTTGTTGGCCGCCGGCATGATGGTTACGGGATCGACGGCATTCGCCGCCAGTTGGACGCTGAATGCGACTGACATCGCAACCGGCGGACAAACCGCCAACGTCAACATTTCCGGCGGCCCAAGCGTCGACATCTCAGTGCAGAGTGGACGCACGATCCAGCCGAAGACCACGCCGGCGGGTACGCAGACGCGTGGCACCAGCGGCGGCGTCAACGGTGAGATCGACGTATCACCGGATTTCTTCGACATGAACTTCAGCGAAAACGTCTTCCTATCGAATTTCAGGGTCGCCTGGCTGTTCCCGGATGGGGAATACAGCGATGTGGGCAACGAAGTCGCGGTCTTCGAGACCTATGACGCCGGCGGTAATCTGATCGACGACTTCTTTCTGGAAGCGCAGTCCCCGACAAGCGCACAGTTCTTTTCCGATGCCAGCCTGTCGATCTCGAGCTTGGTCGCCGGTGTAACGGTCAACAATATTGAACTGGCCCAGGACTCGAACCCCGCAAGCGGCGGTGTTTGGGAATTGGTCGGTGCGTCGATCTTCGGCGATTTCGACACGCTTCGTCTGGTTGGCGGCGACAAGGACAAGATTGAAGGCAGCCGCGATTCCGACTTCTCCTTCGTGAGTGCCGAAGGCGCGGTCGTCGTACCGGTTCCGGCCGCTCTGCCGCTGATGGCGGCCGGTCTGGGTCTTCTTGGATTGGCGCGCAGCCGCCGGAAACGCATCGCGGCCTAACGGCGCGGCAATACGTCCGTTCACGTAAACAGCATTGAAACAGCCGGCGGATCGTCCCGCCGGCTGTTTCGTTTTGTGCAAGCCAATCCGGCCGCGCAATCGCCACCGCCCACGGCAAGGACCCGCCGCACGGCATGCGGCAAGCGCGCAAATTCCGTTCTTTTTGAACCGTCGTTGTCGATGCAAAAGCCTGGTTCACATTGTCCAGACGCCTGTCGACACAAAGCCGCATCAGGCTTTGTTATGATGTGCGGGGGGATACAATTGGCAAAGTCTGGAAGACACGAGGGTCGCAATGAAGAAATCCCTATTAGGTTTGGCCGCAGCCGCGCTGTTGATGTCCGCCGGCACGGCGGAAGCGAGCAATGTCGGGGGCTTCACGCAGGCAGATACACGGAGTTTCCTGAGCTACTCGATCATAGACGGCTCTAATTACACGAACTTACGGACCCAAACCCTGAATGCCGGTCATACGCTTTCGGGCCTGACCGGTGCGTTAACGTCGGGCTATTTGAACTCAATCGACGTTTTCTTCACAGGAATCGTCGAAACCGACGGAACCGATATCAGCCTCTCCACAGCCGAGCAGACTGCGCTCACCGATTGGGTGACAGGCGGCGGCACGCTGTTCGTCGTCGGTGAGAACGACAACTTCGATGCCAACGTGAATGAGTTCCTGAACCTGTTCGATCTGAATTTGGGGGCAACAAGTTCGTCGGGCGGAACCTGGGCCAGCATCGCCGACCCATTGTTGAGCGGTATCACCGGCGGTTCCAATGTCGGTTTCAATTCTGGGGGCGCGCCCATTAGCGGTAGCGGCTTTACGGCGCTGGCCAGCGACGGCACCGGCGCGACCGTCGTTTCCAAGGCTTTCGGCCTGGGACGCATCGTGGCCACCGGCGATGGCAACATGTTCCAAAGCGATCAGCAGAGCATTCAGTTCGCGCTCAATGTATTCGGTACGTCCGAGGTTTCCACGGTTCCCGTTCCAGCGGCGCTGCCGCTTCTCGCGGCCAGTCTCGCGTTTTTCGGTTTCCTATCCCGTCGGCGGACGCGGACGTAACCTGATCCGATTTTGCGCCATGCGCCAAACCGAGCGCCCGTTCCACCATGATGGAACGGGCGCTCGCAATTCTGTGTACGAAAATCAGCCCTCCCGGAATGGACATTCCCGCATCTTCGTGACGGAATGCCCGCCAACCGCCCCACAGGTCCGAACGGGGCATGTCACGTCCTTAGGGGGAGGGTTCCATGACGGAAATCACCGGTATCAAGGCCTGCGTGTTCGACGCCTATGGCACGCTGTTCGACGTCAACGCGGCCGCGGCCCATCTCAAGAACGAGTTGGGCGGCAAGGACGCAAAGCTGGCGGAAATCTGGCGCTTGAAACAGTTACAGTATTCCTGGCTGCGCACCTTGATGGAGGGCTGCTATGTGGATTTCTGGCAGGTCACCCAGGACGGGCTGGACTTCGCCATGGAAGCCGTCGGCCTGAAGGACGACGCGCTGCGCAAGAAACTGCTCGATCTGTATTGGAAACTGGACAGCTATCCGGAAGTGCCCACCATGCTGCAGGCGTTGAAAGACGGCGGTCTGGCGACGGCAATCCTGTCCAACGGCTCGCCCGCCATGCTGGACGGCGCGGTTCAGTCTTCCGGTATCGGCGACCGATTGGATGCGGTTCTGTCCGTGGACGAACACGGTTTCTACAAGCCGAGGCCCGAGATCTATGAAATGGTGACGGAACATTTCGCCATCGCCCCGCAGGAGGTCTGCTTCATGTCGTCGAACGGATGGGACGCAGCCGCAGCCGCCCATTTCGGGTTCCAGGTCTGCTGGGTCAACCGGACCGGTCAGCCGCAGGAACGCCTGCCCGGCGACCCGAAGAAAGTATTGAACGACCTGAGTGAACTGCCGCCCTTGCTGGGTTTGTGACGCATGGCGGAAGAAACCGGTTTCACGGCAGAAAGATTTCGCGCCCAGGACGGGTTGTCGCTTTATTTCCGGGACTATGGGCCGCGCGACGCGGCGGGCCTGCCGATCCTGTGCCTGACCGGGCTTGCCCGAAATTCCAAGGATTTCGCCCCCTTCGCGGAACGCCTCTCGGCGCAGGGACGGCGGGTTCTGTGCCCGGATTATCGCGGCCGCGGCCGGTCCGCCTATGACCCGGACCCGATGAACTATCAGCCGGCGACCTATCTGAACGATATCCGCCACCTGCTGGCCGCTTTGGGCCTGCACAAGGTGATCGTCATGGGGTCGTCGCTGGGCGGCATATTGGGCATGGGGATGGGCGCCGCGATGCCGACCGCCATTGCCGGTCTGATGCTGAACGATGTCGGCCCGGAAATCGACACGGCGGGGTTCGCGCGCATCCAGGACTACTTGAAGACGGACCGTCCGCACCGGACATGGGACGAGGCGATAACCGACCTGAAGACGATTTTCACCAATAACAGCTTCACCGACGACGAATGGCGCGAGGTCGCCGAGGGCACCTTCGCGGAAGGCCCGGACGGGCTGCTGCATTTCGACTGGGACGTGAACCTGTACAAGCCGATTGAGAAATCGCCGGGCATTCCCGACCTTTGGCCGTATTTCAACAGTGTCCGTCACGTGCCCCTACTGGTCTTACGCGGCGAAAAGTCGGATATTCTTCATGCCGAAACGGTGGCGCGGATGGTCGAACGCCATCCGTCGATCCGGGCCGTCATCGTTCCGGGCGCCGGCCATATTCCGACATTGAAAGAACCCGAAGCGATAGAGGCCGTCGATGACTTCCTTGGCAGGATCCCAACCCCCTAATCAAGACACCGCCCCGCGACCGGACGAATTGCCGACGGTCGACGACGTCAAGAAGGCCCGCCAGCGCATCCAAGGCGCGGCGGTGCGGACGCCGTTGCTGGAATCGATCCTGCTGAACCAGCGTCTGGGCGGCCGCCTGCTGGTCAAACCCGAATGCCTGCAGAAGACCGGCTCGTTCAAATTCCGCGGCGCGTATAACAAACTGTCCTCACTGACCGAGGCGGAGAAGGCCTGCGGCGTCGTCGCCTATTCATCGGGCAACCATGCCCAGGGGGTTGCCGCCGCAGCGCAGATGCTGGGGGTCGAAGCGACCATCGTGATGCCGGCGGATGCGCCGGCCATCAAGCTCGCCAATACCCGCGCCTATGGCGCCAATGTCATCACCTACGACCGGTTCACGGAAAACCGGGAGGAGATCGGCAATGCCGTCGCGTCCGAGAAGGGCGCTGTTCTGGTCGCCCCCTATGACGACGCCTATGTGATGGCCGGGCAAGGCACGATCGGCTTCGAGATCGCCGAGCAGGCGGCCGAACTGGGCGCATCGCCGGACGCGGTGCTGGTCAATTGCGGCGGCGGCGGCTTGATCTCGGGCACGGCGCTGGCCTTGTCCGACGCGGCGCCGGGCCTTCCCGTCTATGCGGTCGAACCGGCGCTGTTCGACGACACGAAGCGCTCGCTGGAAAGCGGCAAGCGCGAGTCGGTGCCGCCCGACGCACGGTCGATCTGCGACGCGCTGCTGGCGCCCAAACCGGGCCGGTTGACCTTCGCCCTGAACAAGCAACTGCTGGCGGGCGGCTTCGGGGTGAGCGACGACGAGGTTCGCGAGGCAATGCGTGTCGCTTTCACGGAATTGAAGCTGGTCGTGGAACCGGGCGGCGCGGTATCGCTGGCGGCGATCCTTGCGGGCAAGATCGACATCGAGGGCAAGACCCTTGTCGCGGTCATTTCCGGCGGCAATGTCGACCCCGCGCAATTCGCCCAGATTCTTGCGGGTTGATCCTTGCCGGCTGATCCTTGGCGCCGGTTCCCAGCGCCTGAGGGCGTCAGCCTTTTTGCGCAAGCGCGGCGGGTTTGATGACGTTGTCGTCGCCGTCTTTCGCGTCGTCAGCTGGGTCGTTTTCTCTAGCGGCATTCTCGACGCCGACCGGTTTTACGCCGGCGACTTCCTTCTTCGCGTCCTCGCCGGCCTTGGTCTTCGGGGTCAGATCGACACGTTTGCACAGCCCCTGGATGAAGGCGCCGGCCTCTATCGCCAGGGCTTCATGAACGATATCGCCCGTCACCTTGGCTGAGTTGTAGAGCTTGACCAGGGACGCCTGGATCGACCCGTTCACGGTTCCGGACACCATCACTTCATCCGCATAGATCGCCCCGTTCACGGCCGCATCGGGCCCGATCGTAAGCTTGCTGGTTCTGATGTCCCCATCCACATGACCGTCGACCTGGATGTCGCCGTCGCTTTCCATGTCGCCGGTAATGCGTAGGTTCGCGGAAACGATGGACGGGGCGAAGGTGTTCTTCTCGGCCATCGTCCCCGCGGCGGCGCGCGCCTTTTCCGTCCTTGCTTTCGAACCACCGAACATTGACCGGGTCCTCCACTTGTTGGGTAGCGGCGGCGCAAAGCCAAACCGCTTTGTTCCCTAACCTTTGAACGCCAACCGTCCCGCTTCGAAGAATGGGGCCGGATCGATCGGCTTGTTGTTGATCACGATTTCATAATGGACATGCGGGCCCGTGCTGCGGCCGGTGCTACCCATCTTCGCGATCTGGAAACGATGCGGAACCACATCACCCTTTTTCACCAGGATCGTATGAAGATGCGCGTAGCGCGTTTTGATGCCGCAGCCATGATCGATGACGATGGATTTGCCGTATTTGCCGTCACGGCCGGCATAGATCACCTCACCCGGCGCCGTGGCATAGATCGGCGTTTTCGGCCAGCCGGCCAGATCGACGCCCTTATGCATGGCCATCTTGCCGTTGATCGGGTCGCGTCTTTTACCGAAGCGGCTGGTGAAATGGTAATTGTCGACCGGCGGAATCCAGGGCGCGCAGGCCATGACTTCCTCAAGCGCTTCCCACCGTTCGGCCTTTTCCGACAGGGTGGCGACGTTGATTTCCAGGTCCTGCGCCGATCCGCCTTCGAAATCGAGGGCGAAGAACGGTCCGCCCTGACCTTCGACGACCGGTGCGCCGAGGGCCTCCATTTCGACCGGGCCCAGACCGGCAAGGCTCAACATCCGTTCGGCCCGCTTGATCTGACGGTCGGTCTTGTCGATCAGCGCGACGACAACCTGTTCCTGGCTTTCATGCAAATCGCGAATTGTCGCCAGCAAGCGCCGCGTCGCCTTGACGGGATCTTCCGTCGCGGTCTGCTTGTTGGTATCGACGCCGGCAACCACGCCCAGTTCGAACACCACGTCATCAAGCGTGCGTTCGGCTTCCGCCTTCGCTTCGCGGGTCTTGCGAATATCGTTCAGCACGGCGCTGACCGCGAGTTCCAGGGCCGCGACCTCGTCATGAGACTGCGTCAATTGAGCGTCGCCGCGCACCTGACCGTCAGTGACAGCTTCGATTTCGGTCACCAGGGACGCCAACCGGTTTTCAATTCCCGCCTGGCGATTGCGCGTTCCCGCCAGCAACCGGCCGACCTGGGCCAGTTTGCGCACGGTATCGTCCTTGACCAATTCGCTGTTGGCCCGGGCTTCGTGGGCTTCCTCCAACCGGCGTTCCAGGGCGGTGAGATTGACCGCCAGCCCGTCGCCGCGATTGCGCGCGTCCAGCAGGGATTTTTCCAGCACCGAAACGCGGGAGATCAGACCGAGCCGCTCCTGTTCGATCGTATCGCGGCCGGCCATAACGGTCCGCAGTTCCGTGCGTGTTTGACGCAGGTCGCGGGACAGGTCGCCCACGCGCGTGCGGCTTTCCAGCAATTGCGAATCCAATTCCGCAAGGCGCGCTTCCAGTTTGTTGCGTTCCGTCACCACCGCGTGTTTCTGCTTCGACAGCGTGTCGACCCGCGACGTCATTTCCTTGACGCTGACGGCCAGGTCGGTTTCGCGTTCGCGCGTTTCGCTCAAGGTCCGCCGCAAAAGGTCGATCCGGTCGTGCAACACCTGACGGGAAGCGATGATGCGCGCCCGTTCCGGGTCGTCCGCCTCGACATCCACATTGATCTGTTCGACCAGGCTGGAGAGCTTGATGTTCAGATCGTCGATGGCGCCGAGCTCGTTGCGGAATTCCTGCAGGTCATGCGCCGAAATTGTCGTGCCGTCGCCATGCTTGTTCGCGCGGGCGGCGAGCGATTTGGTCGCGCTGGCGATCTGCTGCTGATAGGTCGTCATATCGTCGCGCAGGTCTTCGATGGCCAGTTTCGCCTCGCCGATTTCGCGGTGCTTGTCGTCGATGACCGTTTTCTGCCAATAGGCCGCGCCGCTGACCCCGCCGGCCCAGACGACCACGGCAAGGCAGGCGCCCGCGACGCCCATCTGCAACCGGCTGGACAGACGCATGTAACGGACCTGTCCTTCGGACCGGAGAATCAGTTCCCGTTCCCGAAATACCCTGCGGAAAAAGGCGCCGACGCGATTGCGCCCCGCCTCATCTTCATTGCCGAATGAAGACTCACCGAAAGAAGAACCCAAGACTTCGCCCCTCAAAGCCGCCGTCCCGCATCGCCCCATCAGCGCTTCGGAACCGCGTTTCCTCACCAACCAGAACAACGCCAAAAATCGTGTCTGATTCAACATCAAAGACCCGTTGCCCCGACTTACAGCCGCGACGATCGGATCCCCATTCGTTTCATCCGGACCACATTCCAGGCCCGGACGATGGTGAAATTAACGGAATTTACGTCGATTGGCCAGTTTTTAGGCGTTTCGCCGCCCGGGCCGCGCCGCGTCAGGCGACCTTGGCGGGCGCCGCGCCGGCGGCTTCGCGGATCCAGTTGCGGAAGGCGCGGACGGCGGGACGGTCGAGGCGTTCCGGGCGGCAGACCAGCAGCCAGGAATCGGGACGTTCTGCAACGATGCCGAAGGGCGCCACAAGCCGGCGTTCGGCGTTCAGGTCCGGCATGGCGAAGGGGCGCAATCCCATGGCGACGCCCTGGCCTTCCATCGCCGCTTCGTAAGCCAGGATATAACTGTCGACGGTGATCGCTTCACTTTCCACCGCCGCTTCCACCCCGGCCTTCTTGAACCAGGTCGGCCAGTCCTGCGGCGAGGTATAGATTTTCAGCAACGGGAAGCGGTGCAGGTCTTCCGGCCGGCTGATGCCGTTCTTGCCGCCCAGCAGCTTCGGACTGCACAGCGGGGTCACCGCGGCGCGGGCCAGTACTTCGCGGTGCACGCTGGGGTCGCTTGGGGTTTGCAAGACGATGCCAAGATCGGCGTGTTCGGCGTCGAAATCCCAGGACACGCGCGAGGTTTCCAGCCGCACCTTGATGTCGGGGAAGCGTTGCTGGAAATCGTAAAGCCGGGGAATCAGCCAGTTCACCGCCATGGTGATATAGACCTGGACGGTCAGTTCCTTGGGGCTTTCCATGGCGCGGACAAGTTCGGTCCCCTCCGCGATCCGGTCCAGCGCGTCACGCAGAACGGGGAAATACAGCCGCCCGGCTTCCGTCAGCGAGACCGATTGCGGCCCGCGCTTGAACAGCAGAACGCCCAATTGAGCCTCAAGCGATTTCACCTGATGGCTGATGGCCGAATGGGTGACGGAGAGTTCCTCCGCCGCGGCGCGGAAGCTTAACAGACGGGCGGCCGCCTCGAAGGCTTTCGCGGCGCTGAGCGATGGCAGTTTGCGGGACATTGGCCGTTAGCTTCCCTCACATTAGATGTCTATGAAATGCCCTGAGATGCCTGAATATGCTGCGGCGCAACATTACACACATCCGGATAAGGTTAGTTGAATTCAAGTCGAAGTGAGAATCAATCGTTTGCTGAGAATTCGCGAACGGGGGGACGTTTCTGGAAACAAAAATATTGGGTGGGATGTCCAAATGGCCGAGTTGTTGATGCCTGACGATGCCGGTTCCTCCGCCGAAAAAAGCTCGGAAACCCGGCCCGCGAAGCGGTTGGGCGGCCGCGCCGCCCGCAAGGCGATCCGCGCCGCGCCGCTGGCGGAAAACAAACGAGCGATCCGGCCCGGCCTGGAAGGCGGCCGGTACCAGCCGCTGACCGGTCATGACATCGAAAAAATTCACCATGCCGCCCTGGACGTTCTTGAACAGATCGGGCTCGCCGACGCGATTCCCAGCTGCCGCGATCTTGTCCTTGCCGCCGGGGGTTCTCTATCGCCACAGGGACGTCTTCTGTTCCCCAGGGCCCTGGTCGAAGACACGATCGCCAGCGCGGCGCGGAACTTCCCGCTGCATGCCCGCGATCCGCGCCACGACATGGAACCCTGGGGCGACAAGGTCTATTTCGGCACGGCGGGTGCGGCGGTGCATATGATCGACGCCAGGACCGGCGCCTATCGGGAATCGACCAGCGCCGATCTCTACGATCTGGCCCGCATGGCCGACGCGCTGGACAACATCCATTTCTTTCAGCGCATGGTCGTCTGCCGCGACCTGCCCGATCCGCTGGAGATGGATTTCAACACCTGCTATGCCTCGGTCAGCGGTACGTCCAAGCATGTCGGCGCCAGCTGGGTGCATCCCGACCATCTGGCCGTCAGCATGGAAATGCTGCACGCCATCGCGGGCGGGGAAAAGCAATGGCGCGACCGCCCCTTCGTCAGCATGTCCTGCTGTTTCGTGGTGCCGCCGCTGAAATTCGCGGAAGACGCCTGCAGCACGATGGAACTGGGCGTGCGCGAAGGCATGCCGATTCTGCTGCTGGCGGCGGGCCAGGCCGGGGCGACCAGCCCGGCGGCGCTGGCCGGCGCGGTGGTGCAGGAAGTGGCCGAGGTTCTCGCCGGCCTGGTCTATGTCAATCTGATCAAACCCGGCCATCCCTGCATTTTCGGCACCTGGCCCTTCGTCAGCGATCTGCGCACCGGCGCCATGTCCGGCGGCAGCGGAGAGCAAGCCCTGTTGATGTCCGCCTGCGCCCAGATGGCCCGGTTCTACGACCTGACCGGCGGGGTCTGCGCGGGGATGAGCGATTCCAAAATGCCCGACGCCCAGGCGGGATACGAAAAAGGCTACAACCACGCGCTGGTGGGGAATTCCGGCGCCAATCTGGTGTACGAATCAGCCGGCATGCATGCCAGCCTGCTGGGCGCCTGCCTGGAAAGCATGGTGATCGACAACGATTCCATCGGCGGGGCGCTGCGCACCGTGGCCGGAATCAGGGTCGACGACGAAAGCATTTCGGTCGAAGCGATGCGCGATGTCTGCACCGCGGGGCCGGGCCATTATCTGGGCCACGCCCAGACCCTGGACCTGATGCAGTCGGAATACGCCTATCCGGTGATCGGTTGCCGGGCCAGCCCGAAGGAATGGGTCGAACAGGGATCGCCCACCATCATCGACCGGGCGGAAAAGAAAGTGGCGGAAATCCTCACCAGCCATTATCCCCGGCACATTTCCGATGAATTGGACGCGGCATTGCGCCGGCGCTTCCCGGTCCGCCTGGACCGTGCCAGGATGGCACCGTCCTAACATCGAATACACCAGCAAGCGTAGAGAGTTTTTGGGGAGAGTTTCATGCGGGATCATGCGCGGGTCGTTATTGTCGGCGGTGGCATCATGGGCTGCGGCCTGCTCTATCACCTGGCCGAGGAAGGCTGGACCGACTCCCTGCTGATCGAGAAGGGCGAACTCACCTCCGGCTCCACCTGGCACGCGGCCGGGCAATGCCCCAGCTTCATCGCCGATTATTCCATGGCGATGATCCATCATTACGGCAACACGCTTTATCCCACGCTTGAGGAAAAGACCGGGCAATACGTCTCCTGGCATGGCTGCGGCGGCATCCGCTTCGCCACCAACGAGGCCGAACTGGACTGGTTCAAACATGTGGAAGGGGTCAGCAAGATGATCGGCTTCCGCATGCAGATCATCGGGCCGGACGAGATCAAGCGCATCAACCCCTTCGTCGATACGAAAGGCGTGATCGCCGGGGCCTGGACCCTGGATGACGGCCATGTGGACCCGGCCGGCTGCTGCAATGCGCTCGCCAAGGGCGCGCGCGACATGGGGGCGGAGATTATCCGCAACAACCGGGTGCTGGAGATCAACCAGTTGCCGAGCGGCGAATGGCAGGTGGTGACCGAACAAGGCACTGTCACCTGCGAGCATGTGGTGAACGCGGCCGGCTGCTATGCCCGCAAGGTGGCGGCGATGGCGGGCGCGGATGTGCCGATCACCAATATGAAACACCATTACATCGTCACCGACCCGATCCAGGAATTCCTGGACCGCGATGAGGAAATGGTGGTGATGCGCGACCCCTACCCCTCCTCCTATTACCGTCAGGAGCAGAAGGCGGGCCTGATCGGAATTTACGAGACGGAAAACGCGGCGGAAGCCTGGGCCGAGCGCGGCGGCTATCCGGAATGGGAGTCGGAGAACGAGCTGTTCACCGAGGAGCTGGACCGCATCATGCCCTGGATCGAGCGCGTCATGGAACGCATGCCGATCTTCGCCAATGCGGGCATCAAGCGCATCGTCAACGGCGCCATTCCGCATACGCCGGACGCCAACCCGCTGCTGGGGCCGGCGGGCGGCTTGAAGAATTACTGGATGTGCAACGGGTCCTCCATCGGCATCGCCCAGGGGGCGGGCTGCGGCAAATATCTGGCGCAATGGATGGTGCATGGGGAGGCGGATATCAACATGGCGGGCCTGGACCCGCGCCGCTTCGGCCCCTATGCGAACGAGGTCCATGTGCGGGAGCGGTCTTTCGAGGACTACACCCATATGTACGCCCTGCACTTACCCGGCGAGGAACGCCCCGCCGGGCGCGGCGCGCGCACCTCCAGCCTCTACACCCTTCTCAAGGAAAAGGGCGCGCTCTACGCCCCGACCTTTGGCTGGGAACGCCCGAAATATTTCTCGCCCGACGGGCGGGAGGAGGAAATCACCTTCAAGCACAACAACGCCTTCGACGCGGTGGCGGCGGAATGCAAGGGTGTGATGGAGGCTGCCGGGATCTGCGACCTCAGCGGCTTCGCGAAATTCGACGTGACCGGGGCCGGCGCGGAGACCTTCCTGGAGCGGCTCGTCGCCAACAAGGTGCCGAAACGGGCGGGCGGCATCGGGTTATGCCATTTCCTGAACGAGCATGGGCGGATCGAGGGCGAATGCACCATCACGCGGTTGGCCGATGACCGGTTCTATCTGCTCTCCGGCGCCAGCGCGGAAATCCGTGACTTCGATTGGCTGACCCAGCATGTGGAACCGAATGAGGACGTGACGATCGCCAACGTCACTGACGAGTATGGCAACCTCGTCCTCGCCGGCCCGAAGGCGCGCGACGTCCTCAGCCAACTGACCGACGCGGACTTGTCCAACGACGCGTTCAAATGGCTGACGGGGCAGGAGATCGCGATAGCGGGCGTCGCCCTGCGCGCCCTGCGCGTCAACTATGTGGGTGAGCTGGGCTGGGAACTCCACGCCCCCATGGCGGACCTGCCGAAACTCTATGCCGCCATTGAAGAAGCGGGCCGCCCCATGGGCCTCGTCGATTTCGGCACCTATGCGGTCAATGCCATGCGGTTGGAAAAAGCCTATAAAGGCTATGCGGCGGAGATGACGAACGAGATCACCATGGTGGAAGCCGACATGCTCCGCTTCTGCCGTTTCGACAAGCCCGACTTCATCGGCAAAGCCGCCACCCAACAGCGCAAGCAAGACGGCGTCACCCAACAACTGGTCTATTGCGAACTCGACCCCGGCGACAGCGACGCAAGAGGCGGCGAAGCCGTCATGGCCGGCACCCAAAACATCGGCATCACCACCTCAGGCGGCTTCGGCCACCGGACGGGAAAAAGTTTAGTCTTCGCCTATGTAAAACCGGACTTCGTCGCGCCGGGCACGACATTCGATGTGCTGGTACTGGGGCAGTCGCGGAAAGCGACGGTGTTGGGTGAGCCGGTTTATGATGTAGGGAATGATTGTCTTCGAGGCTAAGAGATTAACAAATATCCTTTCAAGACTTGAGACAGGATGGTGGCTTACAGAGCCCTGCGCAAAGCATAGCCTTTTCTATACAACTTGTCTTGCGATCAATTCACACAACCAGTCGTTGCTCTCTGGGAACTGCCAAGCTACGCTTCGCTGCTGTTCAAAACCGTAGATGGGAAGCAGGTGATGGAAGCGAGTTATCGTGAGAAGAGCGACGTCGCCATACGGGATGCTCTGTTAAAGTTTGAGTGCCAACCAATTCTTTTTATCGGCAGCGGGCTCTCTCGTCGTTACTTCAGAGGTCCAAGTTGGCAAGAACTATTGAAAGAAGTGTTTTCCTATCTTCCCGATGGTGTATCTCAGTACGAATACAATCGGCAAAAATTCTCGGACGATCCAATCGCCATTGGTAGCGAACTGGCAGAACTAATGTTCGAATGGGCGTGGAAAGATGGCAAAAGCAAATTTCCCGCAAAAATGTTCTCTGGCAAAGTCCGAAAGGATGCTTTTGCTAAGCACATCGCATGCCGAATAATTAGGGAGCGTGTTGAAAAAGCGGATCTTAAGAAATCCCCTTTTGCGGACGAGTTGGCTGCGCTTGCCGCAATAAAGCCCCACGCAGTTATTACTACGAATTATGACCTTTTCCTTGAACGCATCCTGGATGGTTATGAGCCCATAACTGGCCAAACAATAATTCGCTACAACACCAATAGCTTCGGTGAAATTTTTCACATTCATGGAGATGTTAGCGACCCATCATCGCTCGTCCTGACCCGCGAAGACTATGATAGCTGGACGGAAAAGAAAAAGTACGTGTCAGCAAAGTTGCTGACCTACTTCGCGGAGCACCCAGTATTCATCCTTGGTTACGGTCTTGGCGATCCCAATGTCAAAGCCATCCTTCGCGACATCGGAGAGCTAGTTGCAGATGAGACTGGCCTAATAGACAACGTATTCCAGGTTGTATGGAGTTCAACCGCAGTCGGCAGCAATCCGCCCGAACAAGCCGTTTTCTCTGTCGACGGCCAAGAATATCGAACTCGAGCCATTCACACTGAAGAACTGCTTTGGGTTTACAAATCACTAAAGAGTCAATCGGCACTTACATCAATCAACCCAAAACTCGTACGTGCGCTTGCCGCGCGAACTATGCGTCTGGTACGGCACGATATTCCATCCGGCAGTGTTGAAGTAAATTATGACATTCTAGAACGGGTTGCTGAGGACAATGATGAGCTTCCGAAATTGCTCGGCATTACTCCTGCTGAAAACGTGAATCACACTCATCCGTTCACGTTAACCCAAGTAGCAGACCGACTCGGACTGCCGAGGTGGCATCACGTCAACAAAATGATAAATGAAATCAAAGACGAAACAGGCACGGACCTTAGGTCTACGGACAATCGATATCACTGCAAAATTAAGACCGGAACAATGGCAAAGAGCGCAACCCGAAAATGGTCACATGATGCTATTTCGCTCTTTGAACGACGCCTGAATGGAGAAAAAGTTGACCTGCAACTTTAGCGGCATGTAACGGCAGCAATAGTTAACAGCAAGATCTACGGTGACATGGCCGTGATCCTTTTACCGTAATCCGAAGCGACAGCTTGCCGCAATGCGATGCGGGAACGCTTATACGCACAAACTTTTTTCAAAGCGTTTGCCGAGTTGTCCCTGTTCGAATTGCTTTATGACGTGCGGGAAGTTCTTGGCGTCGGCTGATCTGACCTAAACGGCCAGCCGATAAAGCTTTAGGGGGAGCGAATGAACGCCCAACAATATTTCACCGATGTTGTCGTGCCGACCTACAAAGAGTTTGAGCAGGACAGGCAAAGCACACGGCGTGCTCTGCTCGCTGCTTTGGTTCTCTACCATCTACTGGACTATGTGAATGCCGACAAACGCGGCACGAAAGGCAAACTGGGCGCGCTTCTGGCAGAAACCCGGAAGCGCTGCGCTTCATTCCAGGTAGTTGAAGCCATTGCGAACGGCACAAAGCATGTAGAGGTGCGCGGGCCTGACCGCTTTTCACCGGACGCCATTGCACTCGTTGATGGCGGCACCGTCATTGATCGGCGAGAAATTGAGGAAGGCAAAAGCCGCGAATTCAAAACCACTAGGCCTATGCTATGGGTCGAGTTTCACGGACATCGCCATTTCGTTGACGTAGACCTATACGCCGCACTGGTTTACTTCGTGCACGAGTTCCGGCTTTCTGGGCCGCAAAGCCTCGAACTTCCGTTGCAAGTTGTATTCAAGGACACCTAACAGGGGGCTAGAGATGAGCAGTCGGAAAAACAGTGCGTGCTACAAATGCGGACAACCCGCAACAACACGTGAGCATTTCCCTCCGAAGTCGTTTTTTCCAGCAGGTGGAAACTTACAGCTTAAAACTGTCCGTTCCTGCTTTGCGCATAACAATAGCAAATCCGGTGACGATCAATATATCTTGACGCAAATTTGTATAAATGCGGGAAAAGCGGAAAATCTCGCTAAGCAGATATTCATGCGCTCTGTTGTGCCGCAATTGGAGCGTTCTATAGCTTTCCGAGAGATGCTCAATCGAGATGCTGAATGGTTGGAAAACGGGGCGCGTCGCTATCCAGTAGATATAGCTCGCTTCGACAACTTCTTTGATAGCCTTAGCTGCGCAGTTTTCTTTGATAGGTTCGGTTGTCAGTTTGACCCGAGCACCCATACTTTGAGGCACATTTACATGAGCCTTACCAGCGACGATCCATATGACCAGGCACATAAACAATTTATTTCTCAGGCGATGTCGTACTTTTTCCAACATCACCGTGAGCAGATTGAGCACTTTGATGCCGCTCGTATAGATGAAATTGTTTACGCAAATGACGTATTAGCCCCTGCGGGAATAACCGCATCGGTAACAATTGGGCATTCGTTTTATGGTGTTTTTGAGGTGATTTCTTTGATGACGAGAAAGCCGCCGCAGGGTGTGGCGCTCTAAACGTCTTCAAACTGGAATTACGGGGACATATGTGGACGGCCCCTTTCGGGCAAGGGTTGGATGAAGGTTCGGCGATCGTTACGTGCAGTCATATGTCCGGCCTGTTTCGCGCGGTCTTATGACCGCTGGCCCCGATGGTCTCTGCGAACGTGCGTCCTATCAGTTTAGCAGGCTTGTCTCAGCCTCTGCCACCGGTTACGGTGCGGTTACGGTGACAGCTTACTTTTTAGGTTATGGTGACAGCTTACTTTTCAGGTTATGGTGACAGCTTACTTTTTAGGCTCACTTCCTCTCGACGAGCTTCCGCAACCGCCTGAGCGAAGCTTTTTTCGCTGAGACCGCTTTCCTCGGTCTTGTCGATCAAGACGCGCAATTGCTCCAGGTGTTTGCGTAGACTGTGCACTATCTCACCCTTCCGGCAGAACGGCCTGCGCATGTTCTCGGCCTAGAATACGAATGATGATAACGCCGTCCTGCCCCGCCGTGTAGTAGAGAGAATGGGTCCGATAAACGCAGCGTCGGTATCCCGGGCGGATATGGTCGACGGATTGATACAGGGCGGGGTTCTCGGCGACCGCTTCGAACTGCCGTTTCATGCCGCCGACATAGTCCAGGGCGCGATCCAGTCCGAAACGGTCGATGCCGAAGTCGAAAAGACGCTCCAGGTCCCGGTCGGCGGCGCGGGTGAGCCTATAGCGCGCCATTCCGACGCCGTTTTTCGATCACCGCGTTGATGATGTCGTCCGGCGTGCGGTCGCTGAGGCCGCTTTCCTCGCCCTCGACCAGGGCGTATTGCAGGGCGGTGATCGCGGCCTCCCGCTCCTCCAGCAGGCGCAGGCCGGCGCGCACCACTTCACTGGTCGAGCCGTATTTGCCGCTGCCGACCTGGGCGCCGACGAATTCCTCGAAATGGCTGCCCAGGATCACCGATGTGTTCTTCGCCATGGCCCATTCCTCTTTGAAGGTCAGTACCATTATATAATACCGGGGCGATTGGCGGCAATCCTGGGCTCTATCCCTTCTGCGTCGTGGTTTCCGTGGCCCACCTAAGACCGATACCCCGGCAGCCCAAAAATATCCGGATATCCGAACAGGGCGGCGCTGCCGCCGGTGTGGAGGAAGACCACGTTGTTCATGCCGTTGAAGTAGCCTTTGCGGGTTTGGTCGATGAGGCCGTCCAGGCCCTTGCCGGAATAGACCGGGTCGAAAAGCAGGCCTTCCAGGCGGGCCAGGGTTTTGAGGGCTTCCTTCATGCCTTCGGTCGGCATGCCGTAGCCGGGGCCGACATAGTCGCAATTGGCGCGGACGGCGGCGCGGTCGATTGCGCCCCCCGTGCCGAGATAGTCGAGCGTCTTGCAAGCGAGGTCGAAAACCATGCCTTCCTGTTTTTCCTTCGGCGCGCGCACGCCGATGCCGAGCAGGTGGATATCGCTTTCCAGCGCCGCCAAGCCGGCGACAAGCCCCGCCTGGGTCCCGGAACTGCCGGTGGCGTGGACGAGCGCGTCGATCTTCATGTCCATGCCCGCCGCCTGTTCCACCAATTCCGCCGCGCAATTCACATAGCCCAGCGCGCCGATCCGGTTGGAGCCGCCGCCGGGGATGACATAGGGTTTCTTGCCTTGTGTCTTCAGGTCCGCCGCCAGGGCTTCCATTTCCGCCTGCATGTCCGCCCCGCCGGGGCGTTTGGCGATGGTGCTGCCGTGCAATTGGTCCAGCAGCACATTGCCGTTGAAATTATAGGCCGGGTCGTTGGAGCCGGTCCGATCCTCCAGCAGGATATGGCTTTCCAGGCCCAGCTTGGCGCAGGCCGCCGCCGTCTGACGCGCATGGTTGGATTGCGTCGCGCCCTGGGTGATGACCGTATCGGCCCCCTGTTCCAGCGCGTCGGCCATCAGGAATTCCAGCTTGCGCGTCTTGTTGCCGCCCGACGAAAGGCCGGTGCAATCGTCCCGCTTCACCCAGAGGCGCGGGCCGCCCAGCATCTCGCTCAACCGGTCCATCGGTTCCAGCGGCGTGGGGAAATGCCCCAGCGACAGGCGCGGAAATTTCCCTATGGCCTCTTTGACCAAGGGAAGGGTCGTTTCGGTCTTGCTGACGCCAGCACTTGTCGCACTCGTCGGGCCAGTCGCGCTCATCGGGGTCTCCTTTGCCATCATTCCGCATAGGCTAGCGCGTTACACCCGGTTTGAATAACGCCAATATCACCCGGCAACCGGATTTATGATCGGCCCCCAGGAAAGATACGCAACGCCTCGACGGCGCTTCGGTTTGGCCGCGGACGCGCGGCTGCGGCGGTATCGCGGGTGCGGGTCCGAAACCGCCGCCGCGCTGGCAAATCAACGCGCCCTCCCCATATGGTATCTGCGTGAATGCTAATAGTATCGCGTGCGGATCGCCCCTGGATCGTCCCCGGATCACTCCCAGTTCGTTCCCATTTCGTCCCTGGGGGCGGTTCTCGGCATAGCGGATGGAGGTTCCCATGAAACTGCGTGGGCCTGTTGCATTGCTTCCCGTTATTTTCGGCCTGTTCGCCCTGACCGGCTGTTTCGAGTCGGAGGAGCGGTTCTACACCGAGGCGGACCTTTGGGCGGACATGCCCGAGGCGCTGGCCCAAACCATCGTGACCGCCCCCTATTTCGAGGAAGCCGGCATCACCCTTTCCGCAACCGGCGGCGGATCCTTCATGGCGCGGGCGGAAGGCGCGGAATGTCCTTTCGGTGTGGCCCCGGCAGGCAAGACAGAGAAGCAAGGTGCGGAACCGGCGGATACCGCCCCGGACGCGGCATTTCCCATCGCGGTCTTCAACCTGGAACCGGGATGCCATTTCGACATGGCGGAAAGCCCCTGGCTGGTCTATGCGGCGCGGCTCTACCCGCCGGGCCATGCCCGCCATGCGGACGGTATCGCCTTCGGCGTTCCGGGGGATAGGGGCAGAATCGTCGCCTTCGCCCGGGCCCGGGACGTCACGCTGACACCCTACCGGACTAATGCCGAAGACCGCTACAGGGCGGCGGCGGAAACGGCGCAATTTAAAGCCTTTCTGACCGCCTATATGCGGTCCGGCCTGATCGATTACGGCGACTGACGACCGGACCGCCGCGCCGGACAAACGTGCCCGACAACCGCGCCGGGGACGAAGGGTTGGCAAACCCCGTCCGACCGGATCAGTATGCGGGTATGCTTCTTTTCTAATGAAGCTAGGCCAACAACCGCGGCGCGGGTGATGACAGAAGCGGATCCTTCCGGCGTGACGAGCCCCATTCTTCGCGCCTTTCGCGACCATTGGCTGGCGTTGAAGGGGGAGCGGGCGATGCCGGCACGCGCGGATATCGACCCGGTGCATATCCCGGCGCTGTTGCCCCATATCATTCTGGTCGACGTCATCGGCGCGCCGCCCGTCTTTCGCTATCGCCTGATCGGCACCGCGATCACCAAGATCGCGAACCGGGACGCCACCGGCCGTATCCTGGACGAAAGCCTCTATGGCGCGAATACGGAAAGGGTGCTGCGGACCTATCGTGAGACGGTCGCGGACAAGAGCCCCAAGGCCGTTCGGGAGATCGTCCAGTTCGTCGACAAGGATTGGATCAAGACCGAGGTTATATTGATGCCGTTATCGAGTGACGGAGAAACTATCGACATGATCGTCGGCGCCGTCGACATCGTCGATGAGGACCCCAATCTCCGCGACCTTGACCGACGCGAAGACCTCGATTGGACCAGATAGGCCGGAAGCGCCGCCCCTTTACCTACGCCCCCTTAACCACGCCCCCGTTAACGCGGCCCACCGCGCATTTCCGTCAGCGTAATCCCCGCCGCGGCGGCGGTAACGCAGGCAACCGCGATGGAGGTGATCAGTGTAATGCCCTGGCCCAGCAGCAGCGCGCCGACCATGACGGCGATGGCGGGTTCCAGCGTCAACAGAATGCCATAGGCGCGGGCGGACATGCGTTGCAGGGCTTGATATTCAAGGCCCAGCGGCAAGACGGTCGTCAACAGGCCGACCGCGAAGGCGCTGGCGAGGCCGGATGCCGAGGCCTGGAACAGGCTGCCTTCCATCACCGCGAAGGGCAGCGCCATGAAGGCGGCGGCCCACATGCCCAGCGTCAATCCCTTCAAGCCCCCGAAGACCTTTCCCGCTTTCTGGCTGGCCGGCGCGAAACAGGCCCAGCCGATGGCGGCCAAACCGGCCAGCCCCACGCCGCGCATATCCAGCGCGGCGTCGGTCCCGAAAAGCTCCCCCTCCCCCAAATTCAGGGGCGTCAGCAGGGCGATCCCGATCAACGCGATGCCGATGCACAGGAAGTGGATGAGGCGCCGGGACATCACCGTCGCAATGGCCAGCGGGCCGAGGAAGGCGATGGTCGCGGTAATGCCCAGCGGGATGTATTGCATGGCCAGGAAGAAGGGCAGTTCCATGAGGGCCAGCACGAAACCGAAGGCGAGCACGAGGGTGAAGGCGCGCCGGTCCGCGAAGGCATCCGACAGTTTCGGGCGGCTCCACAGGGTGAGCATCACGGCGGCGGAAAGGAAAATGCAAAAGACCGTCCCGACCGGCCCCAACGCGGAGAACAACATGGTCGCCAAGGCGGCGCCGACCTGCACCGAGACAAGGGAGAACAGCATCAGCGCCGTCGGCGGCAATCGCCCGAAACCGGCAGCCGCCGCCCCAACCGCGTGCCCGATACCCCGGCCTTCCGCCGGGCCGGACAATGTTGCCGTTCCATAAACGGTCATGCGCATCCCCTGCTTTCCGACGCTTAACAACGGCGATTATCCCCGCCCCCGGCGTCAAGCACATATTCGCAACCGTGCCTGACCACACAAGGCCATAACCTAGTCTTTTGGAGCAATCATGAAACGCCTTTTGACGACGCCGCAATCGCGGGTGCTTCCTTTGGATCGCTCAGGCGAATTCGACGAACGCCGTCCCAAAAATGAAAAGGCCCGCCGAAGCGAGCCCTTCCCAAACCGTGTATCGGCGATCAGGCGTCAAGCCGCCGGCGCCGTCCCAACAGGAAAAACGCACCGATCGCGGACACCAGCAGCGGCAGCGCCGCCGGGACCGGCACGACGGTGGTCGGCGGCTGTTGTGGGTTCGGATCGGGCAGGTTCTGGGGATCGAACTCGGCGAAGCCGGAAATCGTCCCCGAGCCCAAAAGAATATCTCCATTCGCGCCTTGAACGATAACGCTCGAAGGCGTGCCCAACCGCAATGCGACAAGGCCGAATATCACGTCGAACTGAGCGCCTTCATTCACCAGCAACGGGTTGCCCAGAAAATCGGCGAGATCGATATTCTCGAAAAGCGAGAAATTGACATCCGAGATATTGGCTGAGGACACGCCCTCGGCCTTCGAAACCAGGCCCAGGAAACCCGGTTCGAAAGCGATGGTCAGATCGATCGGCGCCGCGCTGATGAAGGTTTCGCTGCCTATCGTAAACCCTTGAACCACAACCGCGCCCGGAATCGACCCGTTCAGGACGGTGGGTTCAGGGTCTACCGCGTCATAATCGACCACGAAAAAGAAGGAACCCTGCTGCCCGGCAAAAGGCGTGAAGGAACCGCCAACGTTGTCGACGTTGAAATTGCCGGAATACTCGATCATGGCCGCGGATGCCTGGGAAACGGCAAAAATAGCCATCCCCGCCGCAAAGACGGCGGTCGTAATTTTATGGAACACTGGGAACCCCCCGATACCGATGAGGCCCCTCGCCATCACCCAAGCCTGTTCTATATTGCAAAAATGGTGGATTGTCGCGCATGAAACAGCGCGCCGGGTCAATGGCCATACACAAAATACAATTTTCTTGAAAAAGGCAGAATAGGACGAGTTTCGGCGAGTCTATCCTCGCCCGAAACGACCGCATGACCTGCCTCACCGGCCGTCCGGCCCGCCCCGCCGCAGGCACCGTAACAACAGCGGTTAACACCTGTACGGGCGGCTGTCACATTCTCGCAATCTTATCTGTCTACACAAGCCCATTACTTGGCTTTTGGGGGTTACCATGAAACGTCTTTTGATGACGACCGCGATCGCGGTTGTCTCCTTTTCCTTTCCGAATTTGGCTCTTGCCGACTGCGACGACCTTTCGCCGGGCGGCGGCGACTCGGTTACCTGTACGGCGACCGATGTGTTCGACGGGCCGGACGCCATCGAAACGCGGTTCCTGGACGACGGCAGCAAGGACGTGACCGTCGACGTGCTGTCCGGCGCGGTAATCGATACGACCGCTTCCGGCGAAGACGCGATCAAGCTTAAAGACGACAACAACACGGTGAACAATGCCGGCACCATAAACGGCGGTGACGAGGCCATTGTCGGCGGCGACGGTCTGACGGTCCGGAATGACGGCACGATCACGGCCGTGGACCAGGGCATCGTCGGCGAGAACGAAGACGACGAGGATGCCGACGGCGTGCGGGTCCTGAACAACGGCAACATCATCACCGAAGACCGCGCGATCAATGTCGGCGACGGCGTGGGCCTGTTCGTGGAGAACAACGCCGGCGCGCTGATTCAGGCCGGCGACGAAGGCATCCAGGGCGGCGACGGATTGACCGTCGAAAATGCCGGGACCATTTCCGCCGTCAAGAAAACCATCGACGCCAATGGCGAGTTTGTCAGCATTACCAACGGCGCAACGGGCGTCATCCGCTCGACGGCGAATGAGGGGATCGAGGCCGAGGACAACGCCACGATCATCAATCGCGGTCTGATCCAAGGCTTCGACGACGCGGTCCAGGTCGGCGAAGGCGCGTATATCGAAAACTACGGCACCATCGAGAACACACAGACCCAGGCGGATCTGGATGCCGACCCGGGGCTTGAGGCACAGGACTCGATCGATATTGACAGTGGGACGATCTATAACGAAGGGACGATCCGCTCCACCACCAACTCCGCCATCGATTATGATCCGGGTGCCGCGACCTCCACGATCCTGAACCGCGGCCTGATCGCCGGCACCATCGCGGTGAATACCGATGACGGCGATACGGCGGGCCAGGAAATCTTCAATGCGGGTACGCTGGTCGGCACGGAGGGCCTTGCGCTCTATCTCGGCCAGGGTCAGGACAAACTGGTCAACCTGCAGGGCAGCGAGATCGTCGGGGGCGGCGATTTCGGCGCGGCGGCGGATGAGCTTGTCTTCGAGGTGGATTACTTCGACGACAGTATTGGACTGTTCGCCGACGGCGCGCTGTTCGATGGCGGCGAGGGGGAGGACACTGTCTCCTTCCTGGGGCTGACGAGCGCAGCCATCTCCGGCGTTTCGCTGGTCAATGGCGAAGTGCTGCTCAGCCTTCTCGGCACCGGCGGGGAAGCGACTTTGCGGCTGCTCTCCTGGGAAAACTTCCAGTTCGCGGACAAAACGCTCAATGTCGACGGGCTGGTCGCGGCGGTGCCGCTTCCGGCGGGCCTGCTCCTGTTCGGCACGGCGCTCGCCGGGTTGGGCGTTGCCTCGCGGCGGCGTAAACAAGCCTAACCGGCGCGACACAGAACCGATCCGATTTGACCGGGTGCAGCACTGCCTGCACCCGGTTTTTCGTCCCGGTACCGGGACACTGTTCTCAGCGGCGCGCCGTTCTCACCAGGTCTGCAACGGGCCTGACAGCGGCGCGGATTTGTGGACGGTTTCGTACGATCCCTTCCCCGTTTGGGGAACAATTGTGCCGTTGGGCAGAGTGCCCGCGACTTGCAACAATTCGTGGGCGGAACCATTGCCGCAGGTGATGAAGGCGGTACGGACCTTTTGCGGGCCGCTATGGGTCTGGTCGACACTGACCAAGACATCGTTGCCGTTCACCTCCCGCAGGATATCGGCGATCAGATTGCCGAACAGGAACAGATTGACGTCGTATTCATCGATGAGATTCAGCCGGTATTGTACAGGCACGATCTTGCCGGGGCCCGAACGCGGGCAGAAATGGGCATCGGCGATTTCCCGGACGATTGGGATCAGGATGCGCTCATCATCGGCGCGCGACTTGGTGGGAAATTCCTCACCGTCCTTGCGGGACAAGGTGAACAGCCGGGCAAGTTCCCCTTCCTTGCCGGTGGAGACGACGGCCGTGGAAACCTCCATGGCGCCGACCTCCGGAACGGCCTGCGAGTCCCAAGTGAACCGCCGCTCGGACGTCAGCGTCACATCGGTTTCCCGAATCTCGGATTTCGGTCCGGCGCATCCAGTCAGATGCGCAATCGATCCCAGGGCGACGCAGGCGGCCGTAACGGCCGACGACAGTTTTCGACGCATTCCCCCGGTACTCCCCCAAAAAACCTCGAATGCCGGTATTGGACCCGTATGGGAAAACTACTGGAACCATCCGAATTTGGCCACCATAAGCTGCGGAAAGATAGTTACCCCCAGCACCCGCAGCGCTTGCGCCGATACTTGCCAAGCCAAGCGCCCGCTTTCACATTGCATCGCCATGACCGTCGCCCTCGCCCTTGCAACCTTTGTGTTCGCCGCCCTCACCTTGCTGCCGCTGTGGCGGCATCCGCATTGGCTTGTGCGGGGGTTGGATTTTCCGCGCCTGCAACTGGCCGTCGCCGGCGTAGCTCTGCTGGTGGCGCAAGTCCTCCTGATGCCCATGGGCGCGGCGAAACTTGGGGCCATTGCGGTCACGCTGGCCTGCCTCGGCTGGCTGCTGTGGTGGTTGCTGCCCTATACGCGGCTGTGGCCGGTGGAGGTCAAACAAGCAAAGAAGGGTGGACCGGAGGGCGCAGATGACGGCCGCCGGATCAGCATATTGACCGCCAATGTCCTGCAGTCGAACCGGAAGGCCGATGCCCTCCTCGCGCTGGTGCGGGAGCACCGGCCGGATGTATTGGTCGCGTTGGAGTCGGACGCGTGGTGGGAAGAACAGCTGGATAGCCTGCTGGAAGAAATGCCGTTTGCGGTCAAATGCCCGCAAGACAATCTTTACGGAATGCACGTCTATTCCCAGCTGCCGATTGCCGCGCATGAGGTCGACTTCATCGTCGAAGATGACGTGCCGTCGATCCATGCTCGGATCAAACTGCGCAGCGGCGAGGCCGTGCGCTTCCACTTCCTGCACCCGGCCCCGCCCAGCCCGACGGAAAACGCTGAATCGGCGGAGCGGGATGCGGAGCTTGTCGTCGTCGCCCGCAGCATCGCGAAGGCCGACAAAGCCCCCACCATCGTTACCGGCGACCTCAACGACGTCGCCTGGTCCACGACGACACGGCTGTTCCGGAAAATCAGCGGGTTGTTGGACCCGCGTATTGGGCGAGGCATGTTCAACACCTTCCACGCGGACTATCCGCTTATGCGGTGGCCGCTGGACCATCTGTTTCACAGCGATCATTTTACCCTGCGCTCGATCAGGCGGTTGCCGCCGATCGGGTCGGACCATCTGCCACTGTTGACCCGGCTGATATACGCCCCCCGTCGTGGTCCCGGCCAACCGGGATTGGACGCGGACCGGGGCGATCGGCAGTTGGCCGACGACATCGCCTCGGCGAAAGGCGTGGATCACACGGATGTCCCCAAGCCGGGCGCCCGCATGACAAGTTCCTAAAAAAGCAGGTTTTGAAGAAGCCGGATTCTCAGGCGTCCGGCACCGCCGGATAGGTATTATAGGTCGTCGCCGTCAGCCAACCGGCATCGATCGGCAGCAGGACCCCGGTGATGGCCTTGGCGGCGTCCGAACACAGGAAGTGGATGCCGTCGGCAATGTCCTCGGGCTGGATGAAATAGTCCAAGGCCTGCATATCCAGAATGGCCTGGGGGTCGCGTTTGCCGCTGTCGATGCGGGACTGGATCGCCGGCGTCATCGTATAGCCCGGCGCGACGCCGTTGACGCGGACCTTATGAGGCCCAAGCTCGGCGGCCATTACCTCCATCAACCCCTTGATCGCGACCTTGCCCGGGTTATAGGCGGCCAGCGGCATCGGGCGGTAGGAATTGATCGACCCAATCATGATGATGCTGCCGCCCTGGTTTTCCTTCATCTGCCGCCCGGCGGCGCGGGAACATTGCAGGGTGCCACGATAGTTCACCGCCCAGATCCGGTCGTTCTGCTCCATATCCATATTGATGACCGTTTCGGCGTTCTGGACCAGACCGGCGGAATTCACCAGCACGTCGACGGCGCCATGGTCCTTGGCGATCCGCGCGAAGACGTCCTCGATCGCGGCATCGTCGGAAACGTCGAGCGTTTCGGCCAAGGCCTCGCCCCCGGCGGCGGAAATCCGCGCCGCGACGCCCTCGGCGGCTTGCCTGTTGACGTCCGCGACAAACACCTTGTCCCCGGCGGCGGCCAGTTTCAGGGCGGTTGCCTCCCCTATGCCACTTGCCCCGCCCGTAACGACCGTTATCCTTTTTCCCGACATGCCGATGCCTCCCGCAGTTTGAAAATTATCCCATTCGTTGTTGGGGAGTTTGGCGCGGTGCCGGTGTATCGACAACCAGTCCCGGTGAAGACAAAGATCTGAACCGTTGGATAAAATGGGACAATCCGGATACGGGAGGGGTAAATGCAAGGCATGTTGGCGACCTGGGCCGATTTCGACCCGGCGGGCGAGGCGGACTTCAACGAGTGGTACAATACCGAACATCTGTTGGAACGCGCCATGGTGCCGGGCTTCTATAATGCGCGCCGTTATGTGGCCATTCACGGATCGCCGAAATACTTCGCGCTGTACGACACCGAAAGCCCGGCTGTCCTGACCAGCAAGGACTATGCGCATATTCTGGCGAACCCGACCGAATGGTCGATGCAGATCATGCCGCAGTTTCGGAATTTCGACCGCTGCGTGGCGGAACAAATTTATCAATACGGCCAGGGCTGGGCGCAGATTGCGATATCGATGCGGATTTCCATTCCGGCGGAGGAAGTGGACCGCGTCGCCGACCGGCTGATCGAAACCGTGCTGCCCGTTGCCTCGGAAGCGGCCGGGACGGTCGGCCTGTTCCTGATGAAACCTCTGCCCCCCACAGGCGGACCGAAACCGGCGGAAACCGAGGGCCCGCCCATTACGCTGTTCCTCAACGCCGCCTGTTTGGACGAGCAAGCCGCGAACGAGGCGTTGCACGGTGCACTTGGTCCCCATGCCCTGGAAAGCGCCGATATTCCGGCCCGTTTCGTCAATACCGGCATGTACCGTTTCGTCTGTGGCGTCGATCGGGCGGTCGTAGACCGGAACAGGCCGGCATGACGGCGCGGCAACCCCTTTCCGGCGTGCGGGTGCTGGATTTCTCCACCCTGCTGCCCGGGCCCATGGCGGGCCTGATCCTGGCCGATGCCGGGGCCGAGGTGATCAAAGTGGAGCGGCCCGGCAAGGGCGAGGAGATGCGCAGCTATGTGCCCCGCTTTGGGGAGACATCGGCGAACTACGCGATCCTCAACCGGGGCAAGCGCTGCATCGCCGTCGACCTGAAGGCGGCCGACGCGGTGGAAAGGCTGCGCCCCCTGATCGAAAGCGCGGATATCGTCATCGAACAATTCCGCCCCGGCGTGATGGACAGGCTGGGCCTGGGCTATGACGCGATGGCGAAGATCAACCCGGCAATCGTCTATTGCGCGATCACCGGCTATGGCCAGAACGGCCCGCTGCGGGACGAGGCCGGGCACGACCAGAACTATCTGGCCAATGCCGGTCTGCTGATGCTGGGCGGCAACGACCGGGGCAAGCCGGTCCTGGCGCCTGGGCTGATCGCCGATATCGGCGGCGGCACCTTGCCGGCGGTGATCAACATCCTGCTCGCCCTGCGGCAGGCGGAGGCGACCGGCGAAGGCGCCTATCTCGACATCGCCATGACCGACGGGCTTCTGGCCTGGAACTGGTGGGCGCAAGCGATGCTGAGCACCACGGGCAAGGTGGCACGCCCGGGCGGCGAATTGCTGTCCGGCGGATCGCCCCGCTATCAGATCTATGAGACGGCGGATGGACGCTATGTCTCGGCCGGGCCGATTGAGCAGAAGTTCTGGGAGAATTTCTGCGCCATCATCGACCTACCAAAGGAATTGTGGGACGACAGCCGCGACCCCGCCGCCGTGATCGAGACCGTCGCAGCCTGTATCCGCGCCAAGGATTCAGCCCATTGGCGGCAGGCCTTCGCCGGTCAGGACGTCTGCGCCACCATCGCGCTGACCCTTGATGAGGCAATGGAACATCCACAATTCAAGGAGCGCGAGCTGTTTGCGCGGACAGTCATGGACGGCGCGGCCGAAATGCCGGCGCTTGCCACGCCGCTTGCGCCCGTCTTTCGCAATGCCGATCCAAAGGCGGCATCCGCACCCGCGCTTGGCGAGGGCAATACCGAATTCCTGGGCGAGGAGGCGGACTGACGCCGCGCCGGACAGGCCCGATACGAACCTTTACAACAGATTCTAGGAACAGCCCATCATGAGCAAATTGTTCAGCCCGATTACCCTTCGCGGGGAAACATTCAACAACCGCGCTGTCGTCTCCCCCATGTGCCAATATGCCTGCGAGGCGGAAGACGGCGTCATGGGCGACTGGCATTTGATGAATATGGGCCAATACGCCATCGGCGCGGCAGGTCTTGTCTTCACGGAGGCGACCGGCGTTTCCGCGCAGGGACGGATTTCGAAGCGCTGTACCGGGTTGTGGAACGACGAACAGGAAGCGTCGATGAAGCGCGTCGTCGATTTCTGCCACAAATACGGCGTTGCGAAGATCGGCATTCAGCTTGGTCATGCGGGACGGAAGGCAAGCACGCGCCCGCCGGCCGAAGGCGGTACGCCGCTGACGGCCGAGGAAGGTGCTTGGCAGACCGTCGCGCCATCGGCCCTTCCCTATGCGCCGGACTGGCATGTGCCGCAGGAACTGGACCGCGCCGGCCTCGACCAAGTGAAACAGGAATTCGTCGACGCCACCGTGCGCGCCGCGCGCGCCGGTTTCGACGTGGTCGAGATGCATGGCGGACACGGATATCTGTTGAGCCAGTTCTTCTCCCCGCTCTCCAACCAGCGGTCGGACGAATACGGCGGCAGCGTTGAAAAGCGCATCAAGTTTCCCCTGGAAGTCTTCGAAGCGATGCGCGCCGTTTGGCCGGAAGACAAACCCCTCGGTATTCGCATCAGCGCGGTCGACTGGGTCGAAGGCGGATCCACCGTGGAAGACACCATCGTCTATGCCAAGGCGTTGCAGGATCTGGGCTGCGATTTCATCGACATCACGACGGCCGGCGTCGACCATCGCCAGAAAATTACCGTCGGCAAGGCCTATCAGGTCCCGATGGCGGCGGCCGTGAAAGCGGCGATCGACATTCCGGTCATGGCGGTCGGCATGCTGAACGATCCGCATCTGGCTGAATCCGTCATCGCCGAGGGCAAGGCGGATTTCGTCATGCATGCGCGCGGGGCCATGTACGATCCGCGTTGGGCCTGGCATGCCGCCTTCGCACTGGGGGCGGAAGCGGATTACCCGCCACAATTCGCGCGCTGCAAACCGCAAGCCTGGCCGGAAGCCTTTGGCCTGACGCGGGAACCGCGTGTTACAACCGACCAGCGGTCATAACGCCTGACCGGTTCATATGCGGCACTGTTCATGGAAAGACGGGCCGCTTCTGGAGACGTAAAACCGAAATGGAATTCACCGCATCGCCCGATGAAATCGTATTGCTTGTCGCCGCCCTGTTGGGCGGCGGCGTCGCCACCGGCTTCCTGGCAGGGTTGTTCGGGATCGGCGGCGGCGGCATCGCGGTCATCGTCCTCTTCGAACTGTTCTCAGCACTCGACGTGCCGGATGCGGTGCGGATGCATGTTTCGGTCGGCACGGCGCTGGTCGTCATGCTGTTCACGGCGTTGCGGTCGTTTTCCGCGCATAAGAAGCGCGGCGCGGTCGACATGGACGTGATTAAATCCATGGGCGTCTATGTCGTGCTGGGCGTGATGGCCGGGTCGACGCTGGCCCGGCATGCGGGCGGTGACGTGATGAAGGGCGTCTGGGTTTGCATCGCGCCGATCATGGCTTTCCAAATGTTCTTCGGCCATAAGGGCTGGTCCCTGGGCGAAGATATTCCGCACGGATTGTTCCGGCCGATCTACGGCGCGGTGGTCGGTTTTGCCTCCACCTTGATGAGCATCGGCGGCGGCGTCTTCGTCTCATCCATGATGAAGCTATTCAATCGGCCGATCCATCAGGCGATCGGCACGGCCTCGGGCTTCGGCCCATTGATCGGCATTCCCGCCGTCGCCGGTTTCATCTGGGCGGGCTGGGACGCGGTCGGCACGCCGCCGCTTACCGTCGGCTATATCAACCTTCCGGGGGCCGCCATCGTTTCCGTCGCCAGCATCCTGACGGCGCCGTTTGGCGTGAAAGTCGCCCATGCGCTGTCGCGACGCGCCCTGGAAATCGCCTTCGGATGCATGCTGATGTTCATGTGCATCCGGTTTCTGGTCAGCATCCTCACCAGTTAGGCGGACCGGTCAGGCGGTTCCGAACGCCTTTCTCAGGGCGGCCGCGGAATCGTCCTGCGCCCGATGCGCATCGTCGACCATATGGGTGAAGGTATAAAAGGCGTGGATCTGCCCCTTGTATTCCTTCACCTCCACCGGCACGCCCGCTTCCCGAAGCTTTTCCGCGTAAAGCACGCCTTCGTCATGCAGCACGTCAAGTTCCGCCAGCTGGATGATCGCCGGCGGCAGCCCTTCGAAGCTGGCGGCCAGGATGGGTGAGACGCGCCAATCCTCAAGCTGCGCCAGATCGGCGAGATAGCCGCGACGGAAATAGTCGACCGTCTCTTCCTCCAAAATGCCGAAGCCCTTTCCGTATTCCTTATAGGACGGATACCCGCCCCGATAGTCTACGACGGGATAGATCAGCAGTTGAAACGCGATTTTCGGGCCGCCCTCGTCCCGCGCCATCAAGGCGACCACGGTCGCCAGATTGCCGCCCGCGCTATCGCCGCCGACGGCAACGCGATCCGCGTCAATGCCATAGCGTTCGGCCCGGTCGATGAAATACTTGGTCGCGAAGAAACAATCCTCCACCGCGCCGGGGAAGGGATTTTCCGGACCCTTCCGGTAGTCGACGGAAATCGCCAGGCAATTCGCTTTTTTGGCGAGTGCGCGGACGGCTTGGTCATGCGTGTCCAAATCCCCGATCACATGCCCGCCGCCATGGAAATAGAACAACACGGGCAGCGGGCCGGCTTCCTCGAACCCTTGCGGGTAGTACATCCGCACCGGTATGCGGCGGCCCGGCGCATCAATGGCGAAGGTTTCGATCAACCCCAGTTCGATTTCCGGTTCGACCCGCGCCCGGGCAAGCCGGCGATGCTGATGCCGTGCCATTTCCGGGGTCAATGCCTCGACACGTTGCACACCGGCGGCCTTCATCGCCTCGAACACTTGGACGATTTGGGGATGCAAACGGGAATCGTAGCTCATGGACATATCTCGCTATTACAAAACAACTTCCGGAACGAGGGATGGATCACGGCTGTGCCACGAAGCCGTTGAAGTCCTCGATGATTTCCTTGGCGCATTCCTTCACCAGGCGTTCGCCGACCTCGGGCGAGGCGAGGAAACTGTCCGCGCCGATCCGGCCATCGGGATACAGGGCGCGATAGTCGTCCGCATCGGTGAAATGGCGGACCGGCTTGTCGGCGCGGTCTTCCGGCATGGATTTGATGGCGTCGGGATAGGCATATTGCGTGATCGATATTTCCGACGGCGTCGCATGCGACCCTTCACGGTCGCCGAAGCATTCCTTGGAAATCCGGCGCGCCGCGGGAAAGGCGAACCAGTCCTTGTGCCGACAGCGCAGGCCCGGCTGGTTCGATCCGCGCTGCATGCTGCGTTCGGCGTAGATTTCGTCGAAGGCGGCGTTCAGCGTGGCGATGTTTCCGCCATGACCGTTCAGGAAATAGAACCGTTCGAACCCGTTCCGCGACAGGGACAGAACATAATCCCGGATCATGGCAATAAGGGTTGTCGGGCGCAGCGTGACACTGCCGGAAAAGCCCAGGTGATGTTGCGCCATGCCGATGCTGATGGTCGGACCGACCAGAATACCGGCTTCCGCCGAGACATGATCCGCGATCACTTCCGGGCAAAGCGCATCGGTCCCGATCAAGCCCATGGGGCCATGCTGCTCCGTGGAACCGATGGGAATGATGATGCCGTTACAATCCTTCAGATAGGCATCCACTTCCTGCCATGTCGCCAATTGCAGCCGCATCGTCCGTCCCTTCCCTAAATATTCACCGGCCCATTCACCGACCCTTGCGTCCGTTTCTATTGGGCCTCTTCGACTTCCAGCCCTTCATGCGACAGCACGTCCAGCTTCGGCATCAGGTCGAGCAGGTGCTTGGAATATTCGTGCTGCGGATTTTCGAAGAGTTCTTCGGTTTCGGCCACCTCGCAAAGCTGCCCGTGGCGCATCACGCCGACACGGTCGCACATCTGCCGGATCACCGGAAGGTCGTGGCTGATGAACATCATCGTCAGGCCCAACTCCTGCTGCAGATCCTTCAGCAGATTCAGGATCTGCGCCTGGATCGAAACGTCGAGCGCCGAGGTCGGCTCGTCGCAGATCAGGAAACGCGGCCGGGTCGCGAGCGCGCGGGCGATGGAAATGCGCTGACGTTGACCGCCGGAAAATTCATGCGGGTATTTCACCGCCGCCGCGGCACCCAGACCGACATGTTCCAACAGGTCGAGCACGATGGTCTCCGTCTCCTTGCGGTCGTCGGCAAGGTTATGGAACCGGATCGGTTCCGCGACGATATCCAGCACACGCATGCGCGGATTCAAGGACGAATACGGATCCTGGAAGATCATCTGCATCTGTCGGCGATAGCGGTCCTTTTCCCGTTCCGTCCGAAGCGCGGTCAATTCGCCACCGGCGAAAAAGATATTGCCGCCGGTCGGCTTGTAGAGCCCGGCGATCATCCGCGCCACGGTGGATTTGCCGCTGCCGCTTTCGCCGACAAGGCCGAAGACTTCGCCCTGCTTGATGTCGAAGGAAACATCCTTCACGGCGTCGAGATAACGCCGGTCCCGAGGCAGGATGGCGTTCCGCGTGACAAACCGCATATGCAGCTTTTCAAGCGTCAGCAGCGGCCCATCCATGGCTTCGAAATCGCGGGCCTTCCCAAGCCAATGATTGGCGATGTCCAATTCCTTGCGGGCCTGCCCGGCACTTTCGATATATTCGACCAAGGGAAAACGCTTCAGCCGCACATCGGGGCGCGGCACGGCGCTGATCAGGCTTTGCGTATAAGGATGGTCCGGGTTGCCCAGGATCTTCTTCGTCGGCCCTTCTTCGACCACCTTGCCGTGATACATCACCGCCACACGGTCGGTGATATCGGCAATGACGCCCATATCGTGAGTAATGATGATCATCCCCACTTGCCGTTCGCGGCACAGTTCGCGCATCAGGTCCAGGATTTGGGCCTGGATCGACACGTCGAGCGCGGTGGTCGGTTCATCGGCGATAATCACTTCCGGATCGGCGCAGAGGGCGAGCGCGATGACGACCCGTTGACGCATGCCGCCTGAGAATTGGTGCGGATACTGACCGATGCGGATATCCGGTTCGGGAATCCCCACGCGCGCCAACAGATCGACGGCCTTCTGCCGCGCCTCACTTTCGTTCAAGGGCAGATGGGTGGTGATCGTTTCCACCAACTGCCGTTCGATCGTCTGCAGCGGGTTCAGGGATGTCAGCGGATCCTGGAAGATCATCCCGATGCGTCGCCCGCGAATCTTGCGGATCGCCTCATACGGCAGGTTGTCGATCCGTTTCCCGTCCAGGTCGATCTCGCCTTCCGACATACGGCCCGGCGGTTCCAGCAGGCCGATCACGGTATTGCCGATGGTCGACTTTCCCGCGCCCGACTCGCCGACGCATCCCAGAATCTCACCCGGATTTACCGAAAGCGTCACATTTTCCACCGCGGTGAAAACGCCGCGCCGTGTCGGGAAATCGACCCGGATATTCTTAATGTCCAACAGAGCCATGCTCTAAAACCTTCCGCTCAACATATGCAGCACGGCTTCTTTATCGAAGCTTCGGATTCAGGGCGTCCCGCAACCAATCCCCAACCAGATTGATCGCCAGAACCAGGATGATAAGCGCCACCCCCGGCATGATCGTGATCCACCAGACGCCGGAGAACAGGAAGTCGTACCCGACCCGGATCAGGGTTCCCAGCGACGGCGAGGTTACCGGCACACCGACGCCGAGGAAGCTCAACGTCGCCTCCGTGATGATGGCGAGCGCAAGATGGATCGTCGCGATCACCAGCACCGGCCCCAGCACATTCGGCAGGATATGCCGCATCAGGATCGTCCCCCTGCGGATACCTATGACCCGGGCCGCCTGGACGTATTCCTTGTTCTTCTCAACCATGGTGGAACCGCGCACGGTCCGCGCATATTGCACCCAGCCCGATATCCCGATCGCGAAGACGAGAACGTAGAGCGCCATTTCGTCATGTACTTCGCGCGGCAGCACCCCGCGCGCCACCCCGTCGATCAGGAAGGCGATCAGAATGGCGGGGAAGGACAGCTGAATATCCGCGATCCGCATGATGATGGCATCGACATGCCCGCCGTAATAACCGGATATCAAACCGAGAGGGATGCCGATGGCCATGGCGAAAACGACCGAGGAAAAACCGACCAAAAGGGAAATCCGCGATCCGTACAGGATGGTCGAGAAAATATCCCGGCCCTGGTCATCCGTTCCCAAAAGGAAACGGGGGTCGCCATCCGCCATCCAAACCGGGGGAATTTCCGAATCCAGCAGGTCGAATTGCGCCAGATCGAACGGGTTCGTCGGCGAAAGCCACGGTGCGAAAACCGCGGCAAAAACGATAATGATCGAAACGGTCGTCGCCACAATCGCCACCGGCGAATTGCGGAAGCTGAACCACAAATCGCTGTCCAAGAATCGCCGCAGCACGTCGGAAAAGCCTGACCGTTCCTTGGCCGCCGCTTCGTAGGTCTGTTCTGTATTGGTGCTCATTCAGGTATTCCTGGTGCGCCGGTCATCAATGGCCGCCGGATGCCGCGCGGTCCGCGCGCAGACGGGGGTCGACAACGAAGTAAAGGATATCAACCACCAGGTTGATGAAGACGAAGACGAAACCGATCACGACCAGATAGGCCGCCATCACCGGGATATCGACTTCCAGGACAGCCTGGATGAAAAGAAGTCCCATGCCCGGCCACTGGAAAACCGTTTCCGTAATGATCGCGAATGCGATGATCGACCCCAGCTGCAAACCGGTGATGGTAATCACGGGCACCAGGGAGTTCTTCAGCGCATGGCTGAAATGAATCGACCGGGTCAGGATGCCGCGCGCCTTCGCGAACTTGATAAAGTCGGTTCGCAGCACTTCCAGCATTTCCGCGCGCACAAGGCGCATGATCAAGGTCAATTGGAACAAGGCGAGCGTGATTGACGGCAGGATCAACGATTTCAGCCCGCTTACGGTGAGGAACCCGGTTGTCCACCAGCCGAGGTCGATCACCTCGCCGCGGCCAAAGGTGGGTAACACCCGCCATATCACGCCGAATATCAGGATCAGGATAATGCCGATCAGAAATGTAGGTATGGAAACGCCGAGCAATGAACCAGACATGATCAGGTTGGAGAATATTCCGTTCCTGTTGAGCGCGGTATAGACACCCGCCGGAACGCCCAAAAGCAAAGCCAATCCAGCCCCCACGAGCGACAATTCCAAGGTCGCCGGCAAGCGTTCCACCAACAGTTCGGAAACCGGGCGGCGGTGGAAGTAGGATTGCCCAAACTCACCCCGAAGCGCGTTCCAGGCAAAGCGAAGATACTGCTCGTAGAAGGGATCGTTGAGGCCAAGGCTTTCCCGAAGCTGCTCGCGCTGTTCGACGGTGGTGTCCTGGCCGACCATGTTGTTGATCGGGTCGCCGACGAAACGGAACATCGCAAAAGCAATGAGCCCGACCGTCAGCATCACGATGATGGATTGGGCCAAACGGCCCGTAACAAAAGAGATCATTTTTTCCACAAACTATGCGAATGGATACGGCGCACCGCCCTAAGACCTAACCGGCCATTTGCCCCACCGAACCGGAAACCAATCGATCCATACTGCGCGGCAAGGCGCCAAACCATATCCCGAAAACCGGAAAGGCCGCCCGGGTTCAAACCGGGCGGCCTTTGCCATGTCAGTTACGGAAGAACAACGTTGCGGAAATCCAGAACGTTGTCGCCGCGCTGCGCGACGGTCACGCCTTCACGAACGCCCCAGGACAGCGGCTGCTGGTGAATCGGCAGATGCCCATACTCGTCCTTATGGATCTTGAAGGCTTCGTCGATATAAGCCTGACGCTTCGCCTGGTCGGTTTCCTTTTCGACCAGCTTGGTCAGTTCATCCACACGCGGGTTGCAGTAGTTGCCCAGATTGAACAGGCCGACTTTGGCTTCGACGTTCTGGCAGCTCATCATGTTCGCCAGAACATTGTGGCTGTCGATCGAACCCGGCGTCCAACCCAACAGGTAGAAGGACGTATCGTAGCCGTTCTGCTGCAGGACCTTGCCGAAATATTTCGACTTGGTTTGGGCGAAGACTTCGACCTTCACGCCGACCTTGGCCAACATGCTGGCGACGGCCTGGCAGATCCGCTCGTCATTGACATAGCGGTCGTTCGGGCAATCCATCGTGACTTCGAAACCATCCGCATATCCGGCTTCGGCCAGCAGCTTCTTGGACATTTCCGGGTCGTATTTATACGGCTCGTTCAAGGCCGGGCTGAAACCGTTGATCTGCGGCGCAACCATCAGGCCCGTCGGGGTCGACGCACCGCGCATCACGCGCTTCTTGATGGTTTCCAAATCAATCGCGTGGGCAAAGGCCGCGCGGACACGTTGGTCCTTGAACGGGTTCTTGCCCTTGATGTTGGAGTACAGCAGTTCGTCGCGGAACTGATCCATGCCGAGGAAAATGGTGCGCGCTTCCGGGCCGGTCAGCGGCATCACGCCTTCGGCTTCCTTCAAACGGTCCCAATCCTGCACCGGCACGGGAAAGACCAGATCGAGTTCGCCGGACAACAGCGCCGCAACGCGCGTCGCGCCCTGGGCGATCGGCGTCATGACGGCTTCGGTGACGTTGGACTTGATGTCCTTCCAATAGCCGTCGTACCGCTTGAACACCGTCTTCACATCCTGCGTGTTCTCGGTGATCATGAATGGGCCGGTGCCGTTGCTGTGGAGGTTGGCGTAGTTGCCTTCATCGCCGCCCTTGAGGTTCGTGGCCTCGACGCTGCCATGTTCCTCGGACCATTCCTTGTCCATGATTTTCAAGAAGACCAGATCCTGCGCCATCAGCGGATTCGGCGCCGGGGTCGTGACTTCGATCGTGTAGTCGTCGATTTTCTTGATACCGCTGATCAGGTTGTACCGGACCTTCTGATCGGAGCCTTCCGTGCCGGAACGTTCCCAAGAGAAGATCACGTCATCCGCGGTGAAATCCTGGCCTTCATGAAACTTCACGCCTTTGCGCAGCTTGAAGACCCATTTCGTCGGCTCGACGATTTCCCAGCTTTCCGCCAGTGCGGGGATAAGCTGCAAATCGGCGTCATAGTCGACCAGACCTTCATAGACATTGCCCAGCGTGCCGAGCAGGAAGGTTTCGTTCAGCCCATGCGGGTCGAGCGTGCTCAGGCTGCCCTGAAACGCCCATTTAAAGGTTTTTGCCATTGCCGGCGTGGCAAAGGCGATGGCCGCGACGGCAACAGCCGCCAATAGCTTTTTACGGTTTAGCATAAATATCGTCTCCCAAACTTCGCTGGGTCCGGCCTGTTCTCCGGACGCTTGCATGCGAACCTTCGACCAAGGGATGCCGGGCCGGTTCACGACCGCGATTCGAAGCCCCCCTCGATCAGCCTGTGCGAAGCATCATCACTCCCACCCGGCAAGGCAAGAGAGAATTGCCTCTCGATCATAACATCTCGATCATGACATCCGGGCAATTGCCTTCACCGATCCGTGATTTACTTCGACGGGAGACGTTATCGGATCCGGATTGGCGAGACTGTTGACGTAGACGACAGGCTCCTCGGTAATACCAGGCACGGATCACAAACAAAGCCGCGCGCCATGCGCGGCGGTTTTTTAAGGGAGAGAGCAATGGATTTGGGAATCAAGGGCCGGAAAGCCATCGTCTGCGCGGCAAGCAAGGGCCTCGGCAAGGCATCGGCCATGTCGCTGGCGCGCGACGGCGTCGATCTGTTCATCACGGGACGCACCGCCGAAACGCTGAACGCCGCCGCCAAGGAAATCGCCGATGAAACCGGCGTCACCGTCACGCCCGTCGTCGGCGACATAAAGACGCCGGAAGGCCGCGCCGCCGCCTTGGCCGCCTGCCCCAACCCGGACATTCTGATCAACAATGCCGGCGGGCCGCCGCGCGGCAATTTCCGCGACTTTACGCCGGAAGATTGGCAGGAAGCGGTGAACGGCAACATGATCACCGCCATCGAACTGATCAAGGCGACCGTGGACGGCATGATCGACCGTAAGTTCGGGCGAATCGTAAACATCACCTCGGCCGCCGTGCGGCAGCCGATTCCCGAACTCTGCCTGTCCAACGCGGCGCGCGCGGGCTTGACCGGTTTCGTTGCCGGCTTGAGCCGGGAGACGGTTCAGCACAACGTCACCATCAACAACATCCTGCCGGGCCCCTTCGCCACCGACCGCCTGTTGAGCGGCGCCAAGGATGCCGGTATGGAGGTCGATGCCTATCTGAGCAAAGTCGGTGCCTCGAACCCGGCCAAACGCGTTGGCCAGCCGGACGAGTTCGGCGATGCCTGCGCCTTCCTCTGCAGCGCGAAAGCGGGCTTCATCACCGGCCAAAATCTGCTGCTCGACGGCGGGAACTATAAAGGCACGATGTAACATGGTTTAATGGTGATCAGCGGCGCCGAAGGCTCGGTACTCTCGAAGCCGCCGATCCTATTTCTCGAATTTGGCACGATAACGTGTCCAGTTCGATGGGCCTGCAAAAACGGTGACGCCTTACCCTTTCACCCATTCCAACAGTCAAAAAAAGGGCTCGATAGACACGGAGCAACTCTGTGTCGGAAAGGGTGTAGAAACCGACCTTCTAAAGTGCTTGGCATGGAAGGGGGCTCTCTAAGATTCTGAAAACCAAAGAAATTTCCTAAGTATATGTGTTTATTGAATTTTATTTCCATTCACCGAACCAAAGTGATACGGTTAAAAAACACTTTTCGTCCTGTGCCGTCGCAAAGAGCCGTACAATGAGCAAGAGCTACACGCTGTACATTAGAGCCTACTCACCTGAGACCATCCCCATGGCTCGGTTGGCTCAGTATATGCAAAATCTCGCCGCCATGCTCGGTCACGAAGCTGCTGTACACTTTCAAAGCCTCAAAGCAGGTAGCACGCAACTTGTTACACGGATCGACCATGAGGATGTGCCAAAGGTCGCCACACACCTTGCACAGGTGAGGCGAGGCGAAGGCAGCCCCGAGGCAACAAAGGCGCAAAACGAAATTGACCGATTGCTAGCCGAAGACAATGCAACCGGTTTTGTCTATGAAGACGACGACGAAAGCGCTGAAATCATCGTTTTCCCAGGTGCAACAAGACCTCGCCCGACCGTCTATGGACCATTCAATCAAGAAGGCTCACTTGATGGTATTCTAATTAGCGTCAGCGGTGCAGATCTGACAGTACATCTGCAACTACAAAACGGTGATATAAAGTACACCGGGATAGACACCAACCGCGAAACAGCTCGCCGGCTTGCTAAGCACATGTACGAACCTGTCCGTATTTTCGGCACCGGGCGTTGGCTGCGTGACCAGGAAGGCAATTGGCTTCTAAAGAAATTTCGGGTCGACAACTATAGTGTGCTTACTTCCGATAACCTTAGAGACGCTATTATCCAAATGCGCGAGATCGAAGGAAGCGAATGGAAAACAATAGACGACCCCGTTGGTGCGCTTAAAGCGTTACGCGATAAGGCCAATGGTTTGCACTGATGGTTGTTTTCGACAGCTCTGTCTTGCTGCTCGTCCTTGATCCCGACGCCAAAGCTCCAATCGATCCAGCTACAGGGCAGTTGGTGGACAAAGCTCCCGAGCGCATCGACTATCTGATCGAAACTCTCACTGCCGACAATGAAAAGATTGTCATTCCGACGCCTGTTCTGAGTGAGGTGTTGGTGCACGCGGGTGACGCATTGCAGCCATACCTCGAGACGCTCAATGGCCAAGCAGCTTTCAGGATCGTTCCATTTGATCAGAAAGCAGCTATTGAAGCTGCGTTAGCGATGAGTGATGCGATTCGGCGCGGCGGGCATCGAGTTGACGCAGCCAACCCCGATGCCACAAAAACTAAAATCAAGTTTGATCGGCAGATTGTAGCAATCGCAAAAGCCGAAGGTGCGCATACCGTCTATTCAGACGATGACGACGTGCATCATTACGCCACGCAGGCAGGCCTGGGAGCGTATAGGACCGCCGAGCTTGATCTACCCCCAGAGGACCCACAACAGAGTCTCAATCTGGACGAGCCACATTGAGGACATTCTGCTCGGAATGCCGGAACAATCCTAGCTACTAAAGATAAGAAAAAGCCCCCGCCGAGGCGGGGGCTTCGTCTTTTCGGTACCGGTATGCGGTCAGTCGTTGGTCGGGAAGGCGAGCTGTGCGCCTTCCTTGATGCCCGACGGCCAACGCGCGGAGATTGTCTTCATCTTGGTGAAGAAGCGGATCGATTCCGGTCCGTGCATCTGGGTATCGCCGAATTTTGAACGCTTGGCGCCGCCGAAGTTGTGGAACGCCATCGGCACCGGGATCGGCACGTTCACGCCGACCATGCCGATATCGACCGAATTGGCGAAATGGCGGGCCGTGTCGCCGTCGCGGGTGAAGACCGCGACGCCGTTGCCGTATTCGTGGTCGTTGACCATGGAGACCGCGTCTTCATAGGTCGACGGCGTCATGACGCTGAGGACCGGGCCGAAAATCTCGGTCTTGTAGATATCCATCGACGTCGTGACGTTGTTGAACAGCGTGCTGCCGACGAAATACCCGTTTTCATAGCCCTGCATGCGGGCGCCGCGGCCGTCGACCAACAGGTCGGCGCCTTCTTCGACACCCCGGGTGATGAGGTTTTCAACACGCTGCTGCGCCTGGGCGGTGATCAGCGGGTTGATATCGGCGCCCGGATCGTCGAACGGGCCGATCTTCAGAGCTTCGACACGCGGCGTCAGCTTTTCGATCAACGCATCCGCCGTGCCCTTTCCGACCGGAACGGCGACGGAAATCGCCATGCAGCGTTCGCCAGCGGACCCGTAACCGGCGCCGATCAGCGCATCGACGGCCTGGTCCATATCCGCATCCGGCATGATGACCATGTGGTTCTTCGCGCCGCAGAAGGCCTGGACCCGTTTATTGTTCGCGCAACCGGTCTGATAGACGTATTCGCCGACGCCGGTTGACCCGACGAAGCTGATCGCCGGAACGTCTTCGTGGTGAAGCAGGGAATCGACAGCTTCCTTGTCGCCGTGCACGACGTTCCAGACGCCGTCCGGCAGGCCCGCTTCCTTCCACAGTTCGGCCAGGAACATCGGCGCGGCCGGGTCGCGTTCGGAGCATTTGTTGATATAGGCGTTGCCGCAGGCAATGGCCGGCGCGCCCATCCACAGCGGGATCATAACCGGGAAGTTGAACGGCGTGATGCCGCCGACGACGCCGATCGGCTCGCGGATCGAGAACAGGTCGATTTCGCCGCCGATATTGGAGTTGAACTCACCCTTGATCAGATGCGGGATACCGCAGGCGAATTCGGTCACATCGATACCGCGGGAAATTTCACCCTTGGCATCCGCGATCGTCTTGCCGTGTTCGCGGCCGACCAGTTCGGCCAGCTTATCTGTGTTCGCGACCAGCAATTCGCGGAACTTGAACAGGACCGCGGCGCGTTTGGGAACCGCCGTCTTGCCCCAGATCTCGGCCGCTTCCTGAGCAACCTTCACCGCTTCGTCCATATCCGCCTTCGAGGCGTAGGGAAGCTTGCCGATGACCTCGCCCGTCGCCGGGTTGAAGACATCGCCGAACCGGCCGCTGGTGCCTTCGACGCGTTTTCCGCCAATCCAATGGTGTAGCTGTTCCGCCATGCTATCCGCCGCGCCTGTGGCGCGCCCCTCCTGCTGTTGATGTTTTTCCGACAGTTGCCCGCGTTTTAGGCCATCCCCTTAAACGCGGCAAGAGAGGGACGGCGTTTCGACCTAAAGCGCCGCGTCCTCGTCGTCGAAATCGGCTTCTTCGAAGTCTTCCTCGTCCTGGCCCGGCTCGACAATACCGGCGCCGCGCCGTTCCGCCCGCGGGGTGCGGCCGAACATATCCCGGTAACACTTGGAAAAGTGCGATGCGCTGGTGAAACCGCTGGCGAATGCAACCTCGGTCACCGGCATCGTGGTCTGCGTCAAAAGCGTACGGGCGCGGTTGAGGCGCAGTTTCAGATAATAGCGCGCCGGGCTGGTGTTCAGATAGCGTCGGAAGAGCCGCTCCAACTGCCGCCGGGACAGGCCAACGCGGTCGGCGATTTCGTCGCGCGACAGCGCCTCTTCCGTATTCTTCTCCATTTCGGAGATCGCCTTGATCAACTTCGGGTGAGATATCCGAAGCCGGGCCTGAAGCGGCAGGCGCTGATCGTCGTCGCCTTCGCGAATCCGTTCATGCATGAACTGCTCGGAAACGCTGGCCGCCAGTTCCGGACCGGCGACGCGCGTGATTTCGCGCATCATCATATCCAGGCTGGCGACGCCGCCCGCGCAGGTGAAGCGGTCGCGATCCACTTCGAACAATTCGGCACGGACGTCGAGATCCGGGAATTCCTCGGCGAAACTGTCCAGGCTGTGCCAATGGATGGTGCAGCGATAGCCGCCCAACAGGCCGGCCCGCGCCAAAACATGCGCGCCCGTGCAAATCGCGCCGATATGGCCGCCTTCACGCGCCCAGCGGCGTAGCCAGGCAAAGGTCGGCGCATCGTGATAGAGATGCGCGTCCATGCCGCTGCAGACCATGACGTTGGACGGACGCGTGATGTCGTGCATCGCGGTATCCGCAGTCACCGAAAGGCCGTTCGAAGCGACGACCGGCTGCCCGTCGCGGCTGATCGTATACCATTCGAAAAGGGTCTCACCCGACAGCCAATTGGCGAGCCGCATCGGTTCGACGACGCAGGTAAACGCGATCATCGAAAAATTAGGCACCAAGAATAGTCCGATCCTCGCCGGACCTTTCGCATCCTGGCGCTTGAACATCATCGCGTCGTTCGACTGCATATGAGCCAACTCCACCCCGCCGGTTTACCCTGTTCTTACCCGGCGGATACCGCAATCGGGTTGTAATAAATGATCCATTTCCAAGCCTATAGCGAGGTTGTCAAGCATATTGCCGTCACCGGAAATACGATGTCGCCGCACCGCGCATTCCTGTCGCCATGAAGGAAGGGAGAAACACCCGCTTGCATACATGGTGCGCGCTGCAACGGTTCATCCGCTTGCGCGGCGGCACGCGTGCCGCCACCATTCGGTTCCGGCCTCGGCCTTGATTGGCTAAGCCGGCCCCACTCACCACCATCGCGTCGGGAGCGCGTCGATGTCGAAATACTCCATATTCAGTTTGATCAGGAATGCCGGTTCCTATCACGAGAACTGGCAGCGCGCCTGGCGCAGTCCCGATCCCCAACCGGAATATGAAGTCGTCATAATCGGCGGCGGCGGGCATGGCCTGGCGACCGCCTATTATCTGGCGAAGGAATGCGGCATCCGCCGCGTGGCCGTGATCGAAAAAGGCTGGCTCGGCGGCGGCAATACCGGCCGGAATACGACCATCGTTCGGTCCAATTATCTGTTGGACGAATCGGCCGGGATCTACGAGCATTCCGTAAAGCTGTGGGAAGGGTTGAGCCAGGAGCTCAACTTCAACGTCATGTTCTCCCAGCGCGGCTTGCTGCACCTGGCGCATAACGTTCACGACATGCAGGAAATCGGCCGGCGCGGGAACGCGATTTGGCTGAACGGGATCGACAGCGAATTCCTGACCCCCGAACAGGTCAAGGAAATGGTGCCGCTGATGAATATCAACGGCCGCTATCCGGTCCTCGGCGCATTGCTGCAGCGGCGCGGCGGCACGGCCCGCCACGATGCCGTCGCCTGGGGCTATGCCCGCGCCGCCGATGCGCTGGGCGTGGATATCATCCAGAATTGCGAAGTCACCGGCTTCGACATCAAGAACGGCGTCGTCCAAGGCGTGCGCACGACGCGCGGGGACATCAAGGCCAAGCGGGTCGGCGTGGTGACCGCCGGGCATTCCACCGTCATGGCGGATATGGCCGGTTTCCGGATGCCGCTTGAAAGCCTGCCGCTGCAGGCCATGGTTTCCGAACCGATCAAACCCTGTATCGACACGGTCATCATGTCGAACGCGGTGCATGTCTATGTCAGCCAATCCGACAAGGGCGAACTGGTCGTCGGCGCCGGCACGGATGCCTATATCTCCTACGCCCAGCGCGGCGGTTTCGACATGATGGAACATATCATGGGGCCGCTGGTCGAACTGTTCCCCTTCACGTCTCGTCTGCGGATGCTGCGGCAATGGGGCGGGATCGTGGACGTCACCGTCGATCGATCGCCGATCCTGTCGAAGACGCCTGTCGAAGGTCTTTATTTCAACTGCGGCTGGGGCACGGGCGGGTTCAAATGCACCCCCGGGTCGGGCCATGTTTTCGCCCATTCCATCGCCAATGGGGAAATGCACCCGATCGCAGCACCCTTTTCCATCGACCGGTTCAATACCGGCGCCCTCATCGACGAAGCGGCCGCCGCCGCCGTCGCCCACTGATCGGGTAAGGAGCGAGAGCATGTTGCAGATCACCTGTCCCTGGTGCGGTGAACGCGAAGGCATCGAGTTTCATTGTCACGGCGAAGCGCATATCGCCCGGCCCGAAAACTCGGCCGAGATGAGCGACGCCGAATGGGGCGAGTATGTCTTCTTCCGCAAGAACCCGAAAGGCGTTCATTACGAGCGTTGGACGCATGACGCCGGCTGCCGGCGCTGGTTCAACGCCATCCGGCATACGGTGAGCGACGAGTTCATCGCCGTATACAAACCGGGCGAGGCGATCCCCGAACTGCCTGAAAAATACCGCAACGCGGCTGCACCCCAAAGCAAAGAGACCAAGTGACGATGGCGCAGAAAAACAGATTGCCGGACGGCGGCCGCATCGACCGAACGAAGCCGGTCCGCTTCCAGTTCAACGGCAAACGCTATGACGGGTTCGCGGGCGACACCTTGGCCTCCGCGCTGCTGGCCAACGGCGTTTCGCTGGTCGGGCGCAGCTTCAAATACCACCGGCCGCGCGGCATCATGACCGCCGGTTCCGAAGAACCGAACGCATTGGTCCAACTGGGCAAAGGCGCGCGCACGGAACCGAATATCCGCGCCACCCAGGCCGAACTGTTCGACGGTCTTTCCGCCGAAAGTCAGAACTGCTGGCCGTCGGTCGGCTTCGATATCGGCGCGATCAATTCGGTGATGTCGAAATACCTGCCGGCCGGTTTCTACTATAAAACCTTCATGTGGCCGGCCTCGCTGTGGATGACCTATGAGCATGTCATTCGGAACGCGGCGGGACTGGGCAAGGGCCCGACCGAGGCGGACCCAGACCGCTACGCGCAGCACCACACCAAATGCGATGTGCTGATTGTCGGCGGCGGCCCATCGGGCCTGGCCGCGGCCCTGACGGCCGGTCGCAGCGGCGCCCGGACCATCCTGGTGGACGAACAGAATGAATTCGGCGGCTGGCTGCTGACCGACGACACGGAAATAGACGGCATGGCGCCCACCGACTGGGTCGCCAACACGGTCAGGGAATTGGCCGGTCTGGAGAATGTCACGCTGCTGCCGCGCACGACGGTTTCCGCCTATTTCGACCATAACTTCCTGACCGCGGCCCAGCGCGTCACCGACCATCTGGGCCCGCAGGACGACAACCGGACGCCGCGTCAGCGGTTCTGGAAGATCCGCGCCAAGCAGGTTGTCCTGGCCCAGGGCTCGCTGGAACGGCCGATCGTCTTCGCGGATAACGACCGCCCCGGCGTGATGCTGGCCGGTGCGCTGCGCACTTATGTCAAACGGTACGGCGTGCTGCCGGGCCGGGAAATCGTGGTCTTCACGAATAACGACAGCGCCTACCGCACGGCGATCGATGCGAAGAATGCCGGCGCCGTGGTCCACCTCGTCGATTTGCGGCCCGATCCGGACAGCCCGGTGGTGCATCAGGCCCGGCAGGCCGGCATTCAGATTCACGAGGGTTCGGCCGTCGTCGGCGTCAAGGGCGCGAAGAGCATTCACGGCGTTGAAATCGCCCCGCTTTCCGAGGACGGCAAATCCCTTGCCGGCCCCACCTTCGTCGTTTCCGCCTCCATCGTCGCGATGTCCAGCGGCTGGAACCCATCGGTTCATCTGTTCAGCCAGTCGCGCGGCAAACTGCGCTACGACGATGCCCTGACCAGCTTCGTTCCCGATCATACGCCGCAAAAGGCGCGGTCGGCCGGCGCTTGCAACGGCACCCTCACGCTGGCGGGATGCTTGGCCGAAGGTGTGGCGGCCGGGGCCGCGGCGGCAAAGGACGCCGGGTTCGACGGCGCCATCAACGGACCTGCCCACGTGGTGAACGAGGATGCGCCGGGCCCGATGCGGCAGGTTTGGACGGTTCCGACGGTCCATCCGCTGGGGAAGGGCACGCGCAAGCACTTCCTGGATCATCAGAACGACGTCACCGCCGCCGATGTGCATTTGGCGGCGCGGGAAGGCTATCTCTCTGTCGAGCATTTGAAGCGCTACACGACCACCGGCATGGGCACCGACCAGGGCAAGACCTCAAACGTCAACGCGCTGGCCATCATGTCGGAAATCCGCGCGGCCTCCATCCCCGAAGTCGGGACAACGACCTTCCGTCCGCCTTATACGCCGACGACCTATGGCGCGATGGCCGGCCAGGGCGTGAAGGAGCTGTTCGAGCAGTATCGCGGCACGGCGATGCATGATTGGCATCGGAACAACGGCGCGGTTTTCGAGGATGTGGGCGACTGGAAGCGCGCCCGCTATTACCCGAAACCGGGCGAGGACATGGACGAAGCGGTCCGCCGCGAATGTCGCCAAGCGCGCGAAACCGTCGGCATCATGGACGCTTCCACCCTTGGGAAAATCGACATCCAGGGACCGGACGCGGCCAAGCTGCTGAACATGGTCTATACCAATGCCTGGAGCGCGCTGAAGCCGGGTCGGGCCCGCTATGGGTTGATGCTGAACGAACACGGCATGGTGTTCGATGACGGGGTGACCACCTGCATCGGCGAAAACCACTATCACATGACGACCACCACCGGCGGGGCCGCCCGCGTGCTGAACTGGCTGGAGGAATGGCTGCAGACCGAATGGCCGGACATGCAGGTCTATTGCACTTCGGTCACCGAGCAATGGGCGGTCGCGACCCTGTCGGGCCCCAAGGCGCGTGAGGTGATGGAAGCCGTCGCGCCGAAAATGGAACTCGACCCCCAGGCCTTCCCCTTCATGGCGATGCAGGAAGGCGTTGTTGCGGGCTTGCCGGCGCGGGTCTTCCGGATCAGCTTCACGGGCGACCTTTCCTACGAAATCAACGTGCCGGCCCGTTATGGCATGGCCCTGTGGGAAGCCCTGATGGAAGCGGGCCGCCCGCATGACATCGTGCCCTACGGCACGGAAACCATGCATGTGCTGCGCGCGGAAAAAGGCTTCATTATCGTCGGTCAGGACACGGACGGCACGGTGACGCCTTATGATCTGGACATGGACTGGATCGTTTCCAAGAAAAAAGACGATTTCCTGGGCAAACGGTCCCTCACCCGCACCGATACGGCGCGGCCGGGCCGGAAACAGTTGGTCGGCCTGCTGACGGAGGACCCGAATTTCGTCCTGCCGGAAGGCGCCCATCTGGTCAAAGAGGTGAAGCCGAAACCGCCGATGGACACGATCGGACATGTGACGTCGAGCTATTTCAGTCCGAATGCGGGCCGGTCGATCGCCTTGGCGCTGGTCAAGGACGGGTTGAACCTGAAGGGCCGGTCGTTCCAGGTGCCCCTGATGTCGGGTCATGTGGAAACGGTGACGATCACCGATACGATATTCTTCGACAAGGAAGGGGAGCGGGCCCGTGGCTAACATTTCCGCATTGGCACGCACGCCGCTGCACGGCCGTACGCCGTTCCAGGGATCGCAGACGCAGATCGCCGAACGGCCCTATATCGGCAAATTGACGCTTCGCGGCAATCCGGACGATACCGGTTTCTCGGCCGCTGTCGGCACCGTCCTGGGCGTCTCGCTGCCGACCGAACCGAATACGGTGACCGAAACGGGCGTTTGCCAGATATCCTGGGTCGGGCCGGACGAATGGCTGATCTACACCGCAGACGGCGCCCAAGCACCGCTGCAGGAACGGTTGAGAACCGCCCTGGACGGCATTCATTCCGCCGTCGTCGATGTCAGCGATTATTATACGATCATCCGGATCAGCGGCGCGCGCGCCCGCGACGTGCTGGCCAAGGGCTGCCCGCTGGACTTGCATCCGCGGGTCTTCGGCCCCGGTCAATGCGCCGGAAGCCTGTTCCTGAAAGCGGCGATCCGCATCATTCAGATCGACGACACGCCGATCTATGACCTGCAGGTTCGGTGGACCTTCGCGGATTACCTGTTCCAGCATCTGGTCCGCGGCGCCGAGGAATGGAATTAGGCCGCTGCACCGCCCCTGAAGGACGGGAATTCAGCCGTTATTCCGCGGGCGGCGGTTTCGGCGTGTTGTAACAGGCCGACAGTTCCGAGATGTAGTCCTGCATGCCGAGCAGGATGAAGCTGTAGTAGTGGTTCCGCTTCTGCGTGTCGCGAATACGGATCAAGGCGACCTTGCCGGTCAGGAAATCCTGCACCACGGTCAGATAGATGTTCCGGTCCCAGTCCAGATAGTCCGGGTTGATCGCGTTGGACCCCGGTGTGAAGGGCGGCGGCTGCGGTCCGAAACGTTCCTCGTAATCGATGGGATAACGGACGAACAACGCACCGGTTCTGCCGCTGCCCTTGGCCAGAAACCAATGGTCCTGTTCGTCCCGGTCGTCGATCAGGTAGGTGACCCGGAAGGGGTCGGTCGCTTTTCCGATAACCTCTTTGTGCGAGATCAGGATCTGCGGCGCCGCCTTGTCGGAATCGCACAGGAAGAACAGTCGGGCCTTGCCGTCGTCCGAGGTGAGCGCGATGCCTTTCAGCCGGCTGCCGTCTTCCTTGTCCTTGCCGCCGACCTTGGACCATCCGGCCAGGGCGTCGGCGGAAAAACCGGTAAGCAACAGAAGCAAACCCAAGACGGTGAGAAATCTCATCGGTCCCCGTTCCATCGGTTCGATCGTCCCCCCGGATTTCAACAACCAATCTCCGTAACGCAATGCCGGTCTCTGTTCAATTCCGACGCACGCCGCCCGCGGACCATCCGGCATATGCGAGAAGCCCGATTGACGCGCCGTTCACGACGTTTATGGTGCCGCCCCACGCTGGGCCGGAACTTGGCCGCGGCAAAGAAAACCATCGCCCTTAGAACCATCGCCCAAAAGGGCCGATGAACGTCAGACCGGAGAACAGACATGACGCACCCCCCCCGTTTCCGAACCGTCACCCGTCGCCTGATGGCTTCCGTATGTCTCGGCCTGGGGCTGGTCATGTCCGCGGAAAGCGGAACGGCGCAGACGCTCGACCCGGAAAACACCCTCTACATGGACCTTGAATACGGCCGTGTGGTGATCGAGTTGCGGCCCGACCTGGCGCCAAACCACGTCGCGCGGATCAAGGAATTGACCCGTGAAGGGTTCTACGACGGGGTCGTCTTTCACCGTGTTATCGAAGGCTTCATGGCGCAAACCGGCGACCCGACCGGCACAGGCGCCGGCGGATCCGGTCAGAAACTGGACGCGGAATTCAGCCTTGAGCCGCATGTCCGCGGCACGGTTTCCATGGCGCGTGCGCAAAGCCCGAACAGCGCCGACAGCCAGTTCTTCATCGTGTTCAAGGAATCCGAATGGCTGAACGGCCAGTACACGGTTTGGGGCAACGTGGTCGAAGGCATGGAATATATCGACCAGATCAAGAAGGGGCCGCTTCCCTCCGGCATGGTCGACGAACCCGACACGCTGATCCGCATGCAGGTCGCGGCCGACGCAACGGAATAACGGAATACCGCCAGCCCCGGCGGGCGCACCGGCTGCCGTGCCGGGGCTGGCAATTTCGAGAATTTATGGTACTATCAGGGGCACGCAGGAGAAGCCTGCGACCGCAAGGGTGCGCGTGGCGCCCGAAATTGAGACAGAAGGTCTTTTGGTATGAGCCTGGAAGGCGTGGCCCTCGCATCGACTGTTTTGCAAGGTCGCCAGCAAATCTCCATAGCCGCCGTTAAGCAGACTGCGAAGGCCCAGCAGGCGATCGTGCAGATGATCGCCCAGACAGCGGGCACGCAGGCGCCCAATGCTTCCGGCCGCGGCAGCACGGTGAACGTGCTCGCCTAACGGATTTCCGTTTCGGCTGAACCTGGATTCCGCGTCGTTTGCGCTGCGGGCGCATCGTTCAGTCTATCCGCTTCTCAAGATCAAGAACCGGTTCGCGCCAATACCGCGTCACGATCGTCTCGTCGACGTGCAGCGCCGCCGGCCATGAAAAAGGGGCGGATCATTGCCGCCCCTTCTTGTCACGTCGGTTCCGGCCATGCATTCCACATGCCGGATGGGAAACAGGTGGTCCTATTCTTTCGAGACGATCTGCTCGCGGGCGACAGACGTCAATTTCAGCAATTCGGTTTCGATCAGGTGCTTTGAAATATCGAGCCCCTTCTCGGTGAAGTCGGCCAGCACCTTGCGAACCACGTCGTCATGCCCGACTTCCTCGAAATCGGCTTTGACGACTTCCTGCGCGTAGGCTTCCGCCTCATCATCCGACAGGCCCAATTTCCCCGCGGCCCAAAGCCCGAGGAGCTTGTTGCGGCGCACGTTGATCTTGAAGTCAGTTTCCTGATCGTGGCTGAACTTCGATTCGAAGGCCTTTTCACGGTCGTTGAAGCTGTTGCTCATACCCTTCTCCCATCCTCGAGATCGTGCCGGGCCGCCCTTGTTCGGCCGGTCAATAGTGCGTTGACCCGTTAGATAATCCCTGCGGCCTGTTAGCGCAATGCGAAGTCAGCGTCCGGATCGGTTCCGATGCGCCTTTTCCGCCGATTTCGGCGTGGTGATAAGGATATAAACACGCATCGCCGCCCCATAGTCCGCGTCAATCGCCACAGGCGCCTCGCCGTCCGGCCAAAAAAACGGTCCGGTTTCCGTTGAAAATGGCCACAGGCCATGTGACAGGCCGGGTCAGTTGGTATATGAAGCGCCGATGGTGCCGCCTGCCCAGGCGCGCTTACCTTATTCCATGCCAATGAGGACCCTATGGCCAGAGGCAGAAAGCTTTACGAAGGCAAGGCGAAGGTTTTGTTCGCCGGCCCCGAACCCGGAACGATCATCCAATATTTCAAGGACGACGCGACCGCCTTCAACAATGTGAAGAAGGGGACGATTACGGGCAAGGGCGTCCTGAACAACAGGATTTCCGAATATCTGATGACGAAACTGATGGAAATCGGGATTCCGACCCATTTCCTGAAACGCATCAACATGCGCGAGCAGTTGATCCGCGAAGTGGAGATCATCCCGGTCGAGATCATCGTCCGGAACATCGCCGCCGGGTCGATGTCCAAGCGCCTCGGCATTCCGGAAGGCACGCAGCTGCCGCGCTCCATCGTCGAATATTGTTATAAGTCGGACGAGCTGGGCGACCCGTTGATCGCCGAAGAGCATATTACCGCTTTCGGCTGGGCCAGCCCGCAGGATTTGGACGACATCCTGGCCATGTCGCTCCGCGTCAACGATTTCCTGAGCGGCCTGTTTGCGGGAATCGGTATTAAACTGGTCGACTTCAAACTGGAATACGGTCGGATCTTCGACGAGAACGGGGAAATGCGGATCGTGCTGGCTGATGAGATCAGCCCCGATAACTGCCGTCTTTGGGACACCACGACCAACGAAAAGATGGATAAGGACCGCTTCCGCCGCGACCTGGGCAATGTCGCCGAGGCTTATCAGGAAGTCGCGCGCCGGCTGGGCATCCTGCCCGAGGGCGGCCTTCAGGATCTTCAGGGTTCCGATACCCTGCAGTAACCGCCGGGACAGGCCCGCGAGAACGGGCCCGAACCGGGGATCAGGAACCAACGGCTAGGAACCACACGGAGACGGGCGCAGGATGAAAGCCACGGTAACCATCACCTTGAAAAGCGGTGTCCTGGACCCGCAAGGCAAAGCGATCGAACACGCGCTGGGGGCCCTTGGCTTCCAGGGGGTCAACGACGTCCGGCAGGGCAAGGTCATCGAAATCGACCTGGATGCCGCCGACGAGGCCAAGGCGGAAGCCCTGGTCAAGGATATGTGCGGCAAGCTGCTGGCGAATCCGGTAATCGAAGACTACAGCATCGAAATCTCCGCCTGACCGGGTACAGCCCGGCCGGCTTTCGAAAACTGTTTCCACAAGTGAGTGAGGACGAGGCCCATGCGCGCCGCCGTTATCGTCTTTCCCGGCACCAACCGCGAAAAGGACATTGCCGAAGCGCTTGAACGCGCCAGCGGCAAAAAGGCCCGGTTCGTTTGGCATGGCGATTCCGACTTGCCGGATGTCGACCTGATCGTCGTGCCCGGCGGATTTTCCTATGGCGACTACCTGCGCTGCGGCGCCATGGCGGGCAACTCGCCGGTGATGCGCGCGGTAAAGCAAAAAGCCGAAGCAGGGGTCCGGGTGCTGGGTGTCTGCAACGGCTTCCAGATCCTGACCGAAACCGGCATGCTGCCGGGCGTACTGATGCGGAATGCGCAGCTGAAATTCATCTGCAAAAAGGCGACGCTGACGGTCACCTCCAACGAGACGGACTTTTCCAGCGCCTATGCCGTGGGCCAGAAGGTCGTCTTCCCCGTCGCCCATAACGAAGGCAACTATTTCGCCGACGATGCGACGCTGGACCGCCTGGAAGGCGAAGGCCGCGTCGTCTTCCGTTACGCGGATACGGACGGCACGGTGAACGAGGCCGGCAATATCAACGGATCGCAACGGAACATCGCCGGCATCCTGAACGAAAAGCGCAACGTGCTCGGCATGATGCCGCATCCGGAAAACGCGACCGACCCCGCCCAGGGCGGGACGGACGGCCTCGGCCTGTTCAAAAGCCTGGCGGAGGTGCTGCAATGAGCGGAGTGAAGATGACGCCGGAACTGGTCGCGGAACACGGTCTGACCGGGGAAGAATACGACACCGTGCTTTCGATCATGGGGCGCGAACCGAACATCACGGAACTGGGCATCTTTTCCGTCATGTGGTCGGAACATTGTTCCTACAAATCCTCCCGCTTTTGGCTTAAGACGCTGCCGACCACCGGCCCACAGGTCATTCAGGGTCCGGGCGAGAATGCCGGCGTGGTCGATATCGGCGACGGACAGGCCGCGGTCTTCAAGATCGAAAGCCACAATCATCCCAGTTATATCGAGCCCTATCAGGGGGCGGCGACCGGTGTCGGCGGCATCCTGCGCGATGTCTTCACCATGGGCGCGCGGCCGATCGCCAACCTGAACGCCCTGCGTTTCGGCGACCCAAACAACGCGAAGACGCGGCATCTGGTCGACGGCGTCGTCGCCGGTATCGGCGGATACGGCAATTGCATCGGCGTTCCGACCGTCGCGGGCGAGGTCAATTTCCACCCCGCCTATAACGGCAACTGCCTGGTCAATGCCATGACCGTCGGTTTGGCCGACAGCGACAACATCTTCTATTCGAAAGCGTCCGGCATCGGGAACCCGGTCGTCTATGTCGGGTCGAAGACGGGCCGGGACGGCATCCACGGCGCGACCATGGCCTCGGCGGAATTTTCCGATCAGACGGAAGAAAAGCGCCCGACCGTCCAGGTCGGCGACCCGTTCACGGAAAAACTGCTGCTGGAAGCCTGCCTGGAATTGATGTCGACCGATGCGATCGTCTCGATTCAGGATATGGGCGCAGCCGGCCTGACCTCCTCGTCGGTCGAGATGGCGGACAAGGGCGGCGTCGGCATCCGCCTGGACCTGGACAAGGTGCCGATGCGCGAAGAAGGCATGACGCCTTACGAATTGATGCTTTCCGAGTCCCAGGAACGGATGCTGATGGTGCTGAAGCCCGGCCGCGAGGACGAGGCACGCGCGATCTTCGAGAAATGGGAGCTGGATTTCGCCGTGATCGGCGAAGTGACCACCAGCGGTAATCTGGAACTGTCCTGGTATGGCGAGACCGTCGGCGACATTCCGGTGAAGCCGCTTGTCGAGGCCAGCCCGATGTACGAGCGCCCGTGGGAGCCGACCCCCGCCCAAGCGGAAATCGACCCCGCCTCGCTGCCCGACGCGGGCAAGTTGACGAACTGCCTGAAAGATATCTTGTCCTCGCCCGACATGTGCTCGCGCCGCTGGATTTGGGAGCAATACGACCATCTGATCCGCGGCGAGACGCTGCAGGTCCCGGGTGGCGACGCCGCGGTGGTGCGTATTCCCGACAGCCTCAAGGCCCTGGCGACGACGGTCGACTGCACGCCGCGCTATTGCCTGGCCGACCCCGAACAGGGCGGCCGTCAGGCGGTTGCTGAATGTTGGCGGAACATGGTCGCGACCGGCGCGAAGCCGCTGGCGTTGACCAACAACATGAACTTCGGCAATCCGGAACGCCCCAAAATCATGGGCCAGTTCGTCGGCGCGATCAAAGGCATGGCCGCGGCGGCCAAGACCCTCGACTTCCCCGTCGTCAGCGGCAATGTCTCGCTTTACAACGAGACGGAAGGCAAGGCGATCCTGCCGACCCCGGTAATCGGCGGCGTCGGTCTGCTCAAGGACCATACCAAAATGGCGACCCTGGCCTTCAAGGCGGAAGGCGAAACCATTCTTCTATTGGGCGAGTCCAAGGGTTGGGTCGGACAATCGATCTTCCTGCGCGAAATCCACGGCCGGGAAGAAGGCGCGCCGCCGCCGGTGGACCTGGAGGCCGAGGCGCGTAACGGCGCCCTCGTCCTGGACTTGATCGACAAGGGCCTCGTCACCGCCTGCCACGACCTGTCGGATGGCGGCCTGGCCGTCGGCCTGGCGGAAATGGCATTGGCCGGCGATATCGGCGCCACCGTCGCGGAACGGAACGATGAAACGCCGGCACATGCGTTTTTCTTCGGTGAGGATCAGGCCCGCTATGTGGTAACCTCGACACAGGCCGATGCGGTGATGCATCTTGCCGAACAGGTTGGCGTGCCGGTTCAGGTGATCGGCCGAACCGGCGGCGAAGCGTTGACGCTGACGTCGGAGGATACCATATCCCTGGAACTCCTGCGCCATGCGCATGAGGACTGGCTTCCCGCCTATATGTCGGGCGAAGAAGCGGCGGAGTGATAACAAAGGCAGAAAGTGAAAGGGTTCCCGCACCATGCCGATGAATGCAAACGACATCGAGCGTTTCATCAAAGAAGCACTTCCCGACGCGGAAGTGCAGATCAACGATCTGCGGGGTGACGGCGACCATTACGCGGCTTTTGTTCGGTCTTCCGCCTTCAAGGGCAAGAACCGTGTCCAGCAGCACCAGATGGTCTATAACGCGCTGCAAGGCCGCATGGGCAACGAACTTCACGCGCTGGCACTGCAGACCGCGGTGCCGGAAGACGCTTGATAACGGACAAATCGAGAGATTTTCGCCGCGGCTTTCGAACAGGCCTGCGGCGGGCAAAAGGAAAGGAATTCCGCAATGAGTGACAATCCGGCTTTGGAAGCCATCGACAGCGAAGTGAAAGGCAGCGACGTCGTCCTGTTCATGAAGGGCACGCCCGTCTTCCCGCAATGCGGCTTTTCCGCCGCGGTTGTTCAGGTCCTGAACCATATTGGCGTCAAATTCAAAGGCGTGAACGTTCTGGAAGACGACGGCATCCGCCAGGGCATCAAGGAATATTCCAACTGGCCGACCATCCCGCAGCTTTATGTCAAAGGCGAGTTCCTGGGCGGCTGCGACATCATTCGCGAAATGTTCGAAACCGGCGAGTTGATGGAAGAGCTTTCCTCCAAAGGAATCGACGTTCAGATCCAGGCCTAACCGCCTGCAGCTGCGTTTTCCGGCGCCGCGCCGATCCGAAAGGGTCGGCGCGGCGCTTTCGTTTTACGGGGTGACGATCGGTATCGGTGGGCCGTTGTTTGAATACCTGCCGGGCCAATTGCCCTACCCCGGGCATTTGAGAGACTTCGCCTTGAAACTTTCGCTTGGGGCGCGGATTATCCCCGCGCCGCGGGTACTATCGGCGGTATCAAGCAATGTATCGCACTGGGCCGCGCAAGAGAATGCCCAGCGAGGCGGGAGGGAGATTGATGACGGCCCACGGACGGAACGACATCCTGGAAGAGCCGAACGTCTGGATTACCCTGTCGGACGAAACGCAATTGGCGGCCCGCATCTGGCGCCCGGCCGATTCGGACGGAGACCCGGTCCCGGCCATTCTGGAATACCTGCCCTACCGCAAGCGTGACGGAACCGCCGTTCGCGACGAAAAGAATCACCCCTATTTCGCCCGGCACGGCTATGCCTGCATCCGCGTCGACATGCGCGGCAGCGGCGAATCCGACGGGCTGATGTATGACGAATACGACAAACAGGAACAGGATGATGCGCTGGAGGTGATCGACTGGATCACGGCGCAGCCCTGGTGCAGCGGCGCGGTCGGCATGATCGGCATTTCCTGGGGCGGCTTTAACGGTCTGCAGGTCGCCTACCGACAGCCGGAAGCCTTGAAGGCGGTGGTTTCAATCGCCTCGACCACGGACCGCTATGCCGACGACATTCACTACAAGGGCGGCTGCATGCTGGTCGAAAATTTCGGCTGGTCACAGCAGATGCTGTCCTACATGTCCCGCCCGCCCGACCCCGACCTTGTCGGCGACAGATGGCGGGAATTGTGGCTTCGCCGGTTGGAAAACATGCCCCATTTCGCCGAAACCTGGATGGGGCATCAGCAGCGCGACGATTACTGGAAGCACGGTTCGATCTGCGAGGATTGGAGCGCGGTCAAGGCCCCCGTGCTGATCGTCGGCGGACTGGCCGACGGCTATATCAACGCTGTCATGAACATTCTCGAGAATCTGGAAGCACCGCGGAAAGGGATTCTGGGACCCTGGGTTCACCTCTATCCGAATTTCGGCGTCCCCGGCCCGCAAATCGGCTTTCTTCAGGAAGCGCTGCGCTGGTGGGACCGGTGGCTGAAAGGCATCGATACGGGCGTTGAAAACGACCCGGACCTGCGCGTCTTCCGGCGCGAGGGGCTGACACCTTCCGCGATGCTGCCGATGGCCAAGGGCGAATGGATTTCCGAACCGGTCTGGCCGTCACCTAATATCGCGACGCATGAGCTGTTCCTGGCCGGGCGGCGCCTGGTGCCGGAAGGAACCGCGGACCGTCGCGAATTGGAAATCGATATTCAATCGCCGCAGGATGTCGGCGCGTTCGGCGGCGAGTATTTCGCCTGGATCGGTCCGGACCAGCCGGACGACCAACGCAGCGACGATGCGAAATCCGTCGTTTGGGACACGGTTCCGTTGGACGAAACGGTCGATATTCTGGGCCGTCCCGTGGTCAAGCTGCGCCTGAAAGTCGATGCGCCGCAGGCCTCGCTTGCCGTGCGCCTGTGCGATGTCACGCCCGACGGGCCGATCATGCGCGTTTCCTACACCGTACTCAACCTGTCCCAGCGGAACGGCGCTGATGCGCCCGAGGCCATGCCTGTCGGCGAATGGGTCGATGTCGACATTCCCTTGGACAACACCTGTCATCGATTCCAACCGGGCCACCGGATCAGGCTGTCCGTCTCGACGGCCTATTGGCCGCTGATATGGCCGTCCCCCACCCCCGTCACCGTGACGGTCGATAATGGGAAGTCGTCGCTGGCCCTGCCGAGGCGGCGGGAAGCCGGCCAACCGGCGGTCGACTTCGCCGCGGCCGAAATGGCAGAACCGGTAACGCGGGTGGAGCACCGCGCCTCCAGCCTGCAACGGAACGTCACCTACGACCTGAAAGCCGGCACCACGCATATGGAGCTGGAATACGACAATGGCGATGTCGAGGACGGCACCCACGGTCTGCGCACCGGTTCCGTCCACCGCGAACGCTACGACATTTCGCCCGGCGACCCTCTCTCGGCGCGGATGGATGTCCATTGGACGCAAACCTCTGCCCGCGACTATTGGGATACTCGGACCGAAACGGGCGGTGTCTGCGAGGCCACGGCGGAGAGTTTCGAACTGTCGGCATATATCGTCGCCTATGAGGGCGACGAGGTCATGTTCGAGCGTCGGTGGCACAGAAGCCTTCCCCGGAAGCTCGTATAACCCGACAATGACCCCGGTACGATAGTAATGGCCGCCTAGAGACCTTTGCCTGTCCAGCGGCTTTCTGTTTGAATACCATTGTCACGTCCAAAAGATACAATCGACGCGTCCCGCCCGAATTTCGCCGGCGGAGAGCGACTATCAAGACGTAACTGGGGTCAATGAGCGAAACCCGCTCGACAGATTTGGGAGAATTTAAGTGACTGATCCACGGAAGAAAACTGAACTGGAAAGCCTGTTCCGCAGCGGCAAGATCGGCCGCCGCGCCTTCATGCAGGGCGTTTCCGCCCTGGGGCTTTCGTCTGCTTTCGCAAGCTCCGTCATTTCCGACGTTCAGGCGGCGACACCGAAACAGGGCGGCAGCGCGCGCCTCGGTCTCGGCCATGGCGGTACGACGGATTCGCTGGACCCGGCAACCTTCGAAGACGGCTATATGCTGACCTTGGGTTATGCCTTGCGGAACCACCTGACGGAAATAGACGAAAACGGCAATTTGGTCGGCGAATTGGCGGAAAGCTGGGAAGCCTCCGACGACGCCACGGAATGGGTTTTCAATCTGCGCAAGGGCGTTGAGTTCCATAACGGCAAGACGATGGACTCGGAAGACATCCTGGCCTCCATCAACCACCACCGGGGCGAAGAGTCCAAGTCGGCCGCCAAGCCGATTGTGGCCCCGATCACGGATATCCGGGCAGACGGCAAGGATCGCGTCGTTTTCACGCTGGAGGGCGGCAATGCCGACTTCCCGCTGCTGATGAGCGACTATCACCTGGCCATCATGCCGGCCAAGGACGGCAAGGCGGACTGGCAGTCCGGCGTCGGAACCGGCGGTTACACGCTTGAGAATTTCGAACCGGGCGTGCGGTCTTCCGGCAAGAAGTTCGGGAACTATTGGAAGGAAGGCAAAGCGCATTTCGATGAAGTCACGATCCTGTCGATCAAGGACTTGAACGCGAAACAAAGCGCGCTTGCCACGGGCGACATCGATATGATGGACCGTCCCGACCTGAAAACAGCCGGTCTTCTGAAGCGCAACCCGCAGATGGAACTGGAGCAGACGACGGGTACCCGCCATTACACCTTCCCGATGCGGACGGATATGAAGCCGTTCGACGACAACAATATCCGCATGGCCCTGAAACACGGCGTCGACCGGGAACTGTTGGTGAAGACGATCCTGAAGGGCTACGGCTCGGTCGGGAACGACCATCCGATCGCCCCGTCGAACCCGTATTACGACAAAAGCCTCGAACAACGCACATACGATCCGGACAAGGCCAAGTACTACCTGAAGCAGGCCGGACTGACGTCGCTGTCCGTCGACCTCAGCGCCGCTGACTCGGCGTTCTCGGGCGCGGTCGACGCAGCGGTTCTGTACAAGGAACAAGCGTCCAAGGCCGGTATCGACATCAATGTCGTGCGCGAGCCGAATGACGGCTACTGGTCGAACGTCTGGATGAATAAGGCTTGGTGCGCCTGTTATTGGGGCGGCCGTCCGACCGAAGACTGGATGTTCTCCACGGCCTATGCCGCTGGTGCGGAATGGAACGACACCTTCTGGAAGCACGACCGGTTCAACAAGCTGCTGCTTGAAGGCCGTTCCGAACTCGACACCAAGAAGCGCGCCGAGATCTATTCGGAAATGCAGCGCATTGTCCGGGACGAAGGCGGCGTGGTCATCCCGATGTTCGCCTCCTATGTCTGGGTCCGCGACAAGAAAGTGGCCCACGGCCCGAACATCGCGTCCAACTGGGACATGGACGGCTGCAAGATGCTCGAACGTTGGTGGTTTGCGTAAGATTTTGCGCCAATCACTTGAATCTGAAGAGGCCCCGGGATCATCCGGGGCCTTTTTCTTTCTTCCCCGAAAATTCGGCACAAGCGCGCAAACCATGCTCTCCCGCCCGTCTGCCGGCGGGGCTGCGTCGCAAACGGGGTAAAAAGTGGCCATATTGCACTTCCTTTTACAGGTCTTATCCTGTTTCATGATTGGTAAGGAAAAGCAGTCGGTTGAATACAAGCTGCAAAGAATGTCCGTTGACCGGTGAATGCCGGGGGCGGGTCGAACAGGAACTGAGGTTGAGAACGAGGGGGATTTGCCGGTGCACGGGCTTGCGTCCGTGGCATTGCGGCTAAGAAAACCATGCATGCGATCTTAACTATGATAATTCAGCGTCTCGGCTTGGGGCTGATTACGCTGATTGCCGTTTCATTCATCATTTCGCTGGCAATCGAGTTTCTGCCGGGCGACTTGGCCCAGGAAGTCCTGGGGCAGTCCGCGACCCCTGAGACCGTAGCGGCCTTTCGCGCGGAATTGGGGTTGGATCGGGCCTTCCACACCAGATATTTCGAATGGCTCGGCAATGTCCTGACGGGCGATTTGGGCAGATCCCTGGCCAACCAACGTGAAATTTCGGAGCTTCTCGGCACCCGGCTTTACAACACGTTGTTCCTAGCTGCGATCGCCGCGGTGATTTCCGTTCCGATCGCCATAACGCTCGGTGTCCTTGCCGCACTGTATCGGAACAGCCTGTACGACCGTCTGGTCAACATCTTCACCTTGTCGACCATCTCCACCCCGGAATTCTTCGTCGCTTATATCCTGATCCTGTGGTTCTCCGTAACGGTGCGGATTTTCCCCAGTATTTCCGATATCGGCCCCGACCTTGGCTTCTGGGAGCATGTTTACCGATCTCTGCTGCCGGCCCTGACCCTCACCCTGGTCGTCATCGCGCATATGATGCGCATGACGCGGGCGGCGATCATCAACCTGCTGGCAAGTCCCTATATCGAGATGGCGACCCTTAAGGGCGTTCCACGGCGGGACGTTATCGTCCGCCATGCCTTGCCGAACGCCTTGGCGCCGATCATCAACGTCGTGGTGCTGAACCTGGCCTATCTGATCGTGGGCGTCGTGGTCGTCGAGGTCGTCTTCGTCTATCCGGGACTGGGGCAATTGCTCGTCGACAGTGTCTCGAAACGGGATATGCCCGTCGTCCAGGCCTGCTGTCTCGTCTTCGCCATCACCTACATATTGCTCAATCTGACGGCGGACATTTTGTCCATTCTGAGCAATCCGCGGCTGTTACATCCGCGATAATCCGGTGGGGGAAAGACTATGAACGAATTCATCAAACTGCTTAAGAAGGCCCCGCCGACCGCAATTTTCGGCATGGTGGTCATTACCATCTATATCGTCGTCGCGATCTTCGCGCCGTTCGTCGCGCCATTCAGCGAGACGGAAGTTGTCGGCGATCAGTTCGAACTCTGGGGCGAGCCCTATATCCTCGGGACCGACAATCTGGGCCGGGATATGTTGAGCCGCCTGATCTACGGCGCCCGTAACACGGTGGGGATCGCACTGGTCACGACCGCCGTCGCCTTCCTGGTCGGCAGTTTCTTCGGTTTGCTGGCGGCAACGCTCGGCGGTTGGGTCGATCAGCTGCTGGGCCGCATCGTCGATGTGATGATGGCCATCCCGACGCTGATTTTCGCTCTGTTGGTTCTGACCATCGTGGGCACCTCTGTCATCAATCTGGTCCTGGTGATCGGCATCCTCTATTCCACCTCGGTTTTCCGGTTGGCGCGCGCGGTGTCGATGAACGTCGTGGTTCTGGACTTCGTCGAAGTCGCGAAGCTGCGCGGCGAAGGTTTGCTTTACATCATCCGGCACGAAATTCTGCCGAACATCCTGCCGCCGCTGGTGGCGGAGTTCGGCCTGCGTTTCTGCTTCGTCTTCCTGTTCATCAGCGCCCTGAGCTTCCTGGGCCTGGGCCTGCAGCCGCCGACGGCGGACTGGGGAAGCATGGTGCGTGAAAACGCGACACTCATCACCTTCGGGGATATCACGCCCCTGGTTCCAGCGGCTGCGATTGCCCTGTTGACCGTGGCGGTGAACTTTGTCGTCGACTGGTTCCTGCACCTCACCAGCGGATTGAAGGACTAAGCAAATGGCGGATAACACGGACACACAACGTGGCACCAAGGGCGATGTCCTTCTGGAAATGAAGGGCCTGAAAATCGCCGCGATGGTGGAAGAGGAAGAAATCGAGATCGTCCACGGCGTCGATGTCACGCTCAAGCGTGGCGAAGTGCTGGGCCTGATCGGGGAATCCGGGGCCGGTAAGTCAACGATCGGCTTGGCGGCGATGGCCTATACCCGCGGCGGCTGCTGGATCAGCGGCGGGTCCGTCAATTTCGACGGGATCGATTTGCTCAATGCATCGGAGGAGCAGCTACGCGACCTGCGCGGCAAGCGTATCGCCTATGTGGCGCAAAGCGCGGCGGCGAACTTCAACCCGGCGCACAAACTGATCGACCAGTTCACCGAGGCGCCCGTATTGCACGGTTATTCGAACCGCAGTGCGGCGGAAGCGGATGCGAAGGAACTGTTCGGCAGACTGCGTTTGCCCAATGCCGACACGATCGGCTACCGCTATCCGCATCAGGTTTCGGGCGGACAATTGCAACGCGCGATGACGGCCATGGCGATGTCCTGCCGGCCGGATCTTATCGTCTTCGACGAACCGACCACCGCCTTGGATGTGACGACGCAGATCGAGGTCCTGGCCGCGATCCGCGATGTCGTGGAACAATTCAACACGGCGGCCATTTATGTGACCCATGACCTTGCCGTCGTGGCGCAAATGGCGGACCGGATCATGGTCCTGCGCCACGGCAATCTGGTCGAGGAAGGTAATACGCGGGAGATGCTGGCAGCCCCGAAAGAGGAATATACCAGCCAGTTGCTCGCAGTCCGAACCTTCAAGAAAGAACACCAGCTTGAAGTGACCGAAACCACGCCGCTGCTGCGCGTCAACAATGTCAGTGCGTCCTACGGCACCACGCCGGTGCTGTTCGGGGTGAACTTCGATGTCCATAAGGGACAGACCGTGGCCGTCGTCGGCGAGTCGGGCAGCGGCAAGAGCACCACGGCCCGGGTGATCACCGGCCTTCTGCCGCCCAGCGAAGGCACGATCGAGTTCAAAGGTCAGGCCTTGCCGGCGGATTACCGGAAGCGAACCAAGGACGAATTGCGGCAAGTCCAGATGATCTATCAGATGGCCGATACCGCCTTGAACCCGCGGCAGCGCATCCGCGAAGTGATCGGCCGGCCGCTTTCCTTCTATCTGGGCATGACCGGCAAACAGCGGGAAGACAGAACCCGCGAATTGCTGACAATGATCGAATTGAATCCGGACGAATATATCGACCGGTATCCGACCGAGCTTTCGGGGGGACAGAAGCAGCGCATCTGTATCGCACGCGCCCTGGCGGCCGAGCCGGAACTGATCATTTGCGACGAGGTCACCTCGGCCCTCGACCAGTTGGTGGCCGAGGAAATTCTGAAACTGCTCGACCGGCTGCAAAGCGAACTCAACCTGGCCTATATGTTCATTACCCATGATCTGGCGACGGTTCGCGCCATTGCCGACGAGGTCGTGGTGATGCTGCGGGGCGAGGTGAACGATTCCGGGCCGAAGGACGAAATGTTCAAGCCTCCGCATACGGACTATACGGACCTGCTGTTGTCATCCGTCCCGGAAATGGATCCGGATTGGCTGGACAACCTGTTGGAGGAACGCAAACGGCTGGCCGAAGAGGAAGGCCGTGTCCTGAAAGCGGCGGATAACTGAGCGCCGCCCTTCGGGGCGTGAGTTAACTTGCATAAGGCCGCGTCATGCGGCCTTATTTTTGGCGCACGCTGGTTTTTAGCCCGCACCGGGTGTCGTCCAAATCGGTAACTGTGAGGGGTGTCCCGGATGGTCTTTCTAAGAAAGCCATCGATATTCATTGTCGGCGCCGTCGTGCTAAGCGCCGTTCTGCTGCAGGGCGGCAACGGGATTCTGACGATCATCGTCCCGTTGCGGATGACGGATAGCGGCCTTCCGGCCACCGATGTCGGATTCGTGGGAACGGGATACGCAATCGGCTTCCTGATCGGCTGCATCTTCGCGACGGGACTTGTCCGTACCGTCGGCCATATTCGCGCCTATGCCGCCCTGGCCGCGGTAATGGGCACCGGCATTCTTGCCCTGACCATCGACACCAATGTCTTTCTGTATGCCGGCGTGCGGGCGGCAACCGGCTTCTGCATGGCCGGGCTGACCACCGTAATCGAAAGCTGGATCAACGAACGGACCCCGTCCGAAAGCCGCGGCAACGTCTTGTCGATCTATATGGTCGTGACCAAGGGCGCGATGGCGACCGGCCCCCTGATGCTGGGATACGGCGACGTCAACGGGCCGGGATTCCTGATGATCATCTGCGCCTTCTGCTCCATGTCCCTTGTCCCCATGGCGCTGACGCGGGGCCCCAGCCCAAGCATCCCCTCCCTGAAGCGGTTGGGCGTCGCCACATTGTACAAAATCGCGCCCGCCGCAATCGTCGGCTGCGTTGCCATCGGCCTGGTCAACGGCGCCGTCATCAGCCTGGTACCGACCTATGCCACCTCCATCGACCTTTCACCGGCCACGATCGCCTTCATCATGGCCGGCATGCAGCTGGGCGGCCTTGCCTTTCAATGGCCGCTGGGCTGGATGTCCGACCGCATGGATAGGCGGTTGGTCATCTCCTTCTGCGCGCTGGCCGTAACCGCTTTATCGCTCACCATCGTCTTGTTGGCAGGCATGCCGGCAATCGTTCAAGTCGCCCTTTTCTGGGCATGGGGCGGCGTTTCTTTTTCCATCTACGCCATCTGCGTTTCCCACGCGGCCGACCGCGCGCCGTTGGACCTGATGGTCGCGATGAGTTCCAGCCTGCTGTTGGCCTGGGCGGCCGGCGCGGTTGTGGGTCCCACGGCCGCCAGTTTCATGATGGCCGCCATCGGCCCCGTCGGCCTGTTCTACTATTCCGCCACGGTGATGACCTGCCTGCTGGCCTTCGTGCTGATCCGTACGCGTCTGCGCCGGGCGGAGCCGAATGCATCGAAGACGGATTTCGTCGGCCTGCCCGCTTCCAGCCCCGTCATTCAGCAGATGGACCCGCGGATGCATGACGCGATCCATGCTTCCAGCATCTATGAAGAACAGCAGGCGGCCCGGCGGTCCGCGGGGGACGCCGGCTTGGCGGACGACGATGACGGCGGATACAACGACAGTCCCGGCTTGGACCCTGAAACGGACGATCCGGAAAAGCCTTGACCCGGTTTCCGTTGCCAAGGACCAAGTGCCACACCCGGCGCAGCGCGGGTTTGCATTTCCGGGAGCGGATAGCATGATGGCCGCCTCATAAATGCATCCTTACACGGAGCAGCGATGCGTACCGCCCCAGTCTTGTTTTCTTTTTTCCTCCCCACCCGACCGGTGCTGACTGCCTTCGTCTTGATCCTTGCCGTATTGACGCTTTTTCCGCGGCCGGCCTTTCCGACCACGCAGAAGATCCCGAAAGCGGTCGGCGTCTATGGATGCATCCAATGCCACAGCCTGGACGGCAAGATCACGATGCCCGGCGTCCCCCGCTTGGCCGGTCAGAGAAGCACGTATCTTTCCCGCCAACTGAACCATTTCAAATTGGGCGAGGTGGTCTATGACGGCGAGGTGGTTTCCGCCCGGCGGCATGAAGTGATGAACGATTTGGCGAAACGGCTTTCAACCGCACAGTTGCGGTCGATTGCGCATTTCTATTCCGGAAAGTCCTGCCGCACCAACGCCGGCGCCACCCCGACTCCACCGGATGGGGTGGAGCGGTGCGAGGTCTGCCACGGCGGGGCCCGTGCGAACCCTTGGCGCGACACGCCATCGCTCAACGCGCAGGATGTGACCTATCTGAAGCGCACGATTCACAACCTGTGGCAGGCGCGGCAAGGCTATCAGGCCGGTGCGCCGCGGCACCATCGAATGGCCGAGGTGATGTTCATCGACGCGGATGAACCGAACCTGGACGCCTATGCCGAATACTATGCCGCCCTGCCCTGCGGCGGAAAATAGGACCAGGATGGCCGGCCCGTAAAAAAGGCCGGGCAGCCCAAGGGCGCCCAGCCTTTAAAACGCTGACAATGGGACTGGATTAACGCGAGTAGAACTCGACGACCAGGTTCGGTTCCATCGTCGCCGGATAGGGAACGTCTTCCAGCTTCGGCGTGCGGTTCAACGCGGCCGTCAGCTTGTTGTGGTCGACATCGATATAATCCGGGATATCACGTTCCGTGCTGCTGGTTCCTTCCAGAACCAGGTTCATGTTCTTGCTCTTGTCGCGGACGGAAACGACGTCGCCAAGCTTCAGCGCGAAGGACGGAACATTGACGCGCTTGCCGTTCACCAGGACATGGCCGTGGTTGATGAACTGGCGCGCGGCGAAGACCGTCGGCACGAGCTTGGCGCGATAGACGACCGCGTCCAGGCGATGCTCCAGCAGGCCGATCAGGTTTTCACCCGTATCGCCTTTGCGGCGGGAGGCTTCTTCGTAATATTTGCGGAACTTCTTCTCGCCGATATTGCCGTAATAGCCTTTCAGCTTCTGCTTCGCCATCAGCTGGGTGCCGAAGTCGGAAGGCTTGCGGCGGCGTTGGCCGTGTTGGCCGGGACCGTATTCACGGTTGTTGAAGGGGCTCTTCGGGCGGCCCCAAAGGTTGACGCCCAAACGGCGGTCAATCTTATACTTCGCAGAAATGCGCTTACTCATGGTTCAATTTTCCCGTCTTTAACGTCGGTTGGTCTTAATGTCCCGGTAGTCCGACCCCCGCCCTAAGCCATTGAAACGATTGCTTCAAAGACCGATAGGCAAGGCGGCGTGCGGAAAGACCCTGAAAACAGGGACAGCCCGCCACATTCCCGGAAAGCGGCCGCACTATAGGGACCAGCGGGTTATTGTCAAACCTATTCCGGCCGAAAACCGCCGGAAACCCGCCCTATTCCTTGCGTCCGGCCCGTCGCAGGGCCTCGGCGATGCCGTGAAAGGTGCGCACTTCCTGGCTGGTCAGGCCGGCGCGCTGGAACATGTTGCGGATATTGCGCACCGTCACCGGGCGCAGATTCGGCGATTTGAAGAAGCCGCCCTCGTCCAGCGAGGCTTCCAGCCGGGTCAGGAAGTTCAGCAATTCGTCCTTACCGGCAAGGTCGGAATCCCCCGCCTCGAAGCGTTCTTCGGGCACGTCGATCCGGTTCTGATACCATTCGTAGGAGATCAGCAGGACCGCCTGCGCCAGGTTCAAGGATTTGAAGGACGGGTTCAGCGGTGCTTCGATGATGCTGTCCGCCAGGGTCACGTCATCGTTGTGCAGGCCGGCGCGTTCGCCGCCGAACAGCACACCGTACCGATTGCCCGCCTTGTGGACGTCTAGGAATTCCCTGCCGGCGGCGCGGGGGGTGAGCACCCGGCCCACCATACCGCGCGGCCGCGCCGTCGTGGCATAGACCCGCTGCAGGTCCGCGACCGCGTCGGCCGTCGTCTCAAAAACCCGGGCATTGTCGATTACCAGATCCGCGCCGGAAGCCGAGGCGACCGCTTCCGGGTTCGGCCAGCCGTCGCGGGGGGCGACAAGGCGCAGTTCCGCCAAGCCGTTGTTCAGCATCGCGCGGGCGACCATGCCTATATTCTGGCCCAGTTGCGGCTGCACCAGAATGATCACCGGTCCACCATCGGGCAGAGCATCCAATTGGGTCGAATCCGTTCCGGCCATGTGCGGTCCCGCCGCTTCCCATCCAAAATGTTCGAAATCGGGCGCTTGTTTGACCCCAAGCCCCGGCCTTGTCAATGAAACGGGGTGGACAGGGCCGGATCAATGCGCGCCCAATCCTGCCGATTCCCGTTTGACGGGGCACCATACTGCCCGTTACCTGATTGCTGCACCGGAAAAGGGAGATTTGGGATGGCTGGGAAGGTCTTGGGCGTGGTCGGCGGAAGCGGCCTGTACGCGATCGACGGTTTGGAGGACGCCGCCTGGCGCACGGTCGAAGGGCCCTGGGGAAAACCGTCGGACCAGATCCTTGAAGGGCGGATCGGCGATACCAAGGTCTGCTTCCTGCCCCGGCATGGGCGTGGCCATGTGGAAAGCCCGACGACCATCAATTACCGCGCCAATATCGACGCGCTGAAACGCTGCGGCGTCACCGACATCATCTCACTTTCCGCCGTGGGCTCACTGCGCGAGGACCTGCCGCCCGGCACCTTCGTGATTGTCGACCAGTTCATCGACCGAACCTTCGCGCGGGAGAAGAGTTTCTTCGGTAAAGGCATGGTCGCCCATGTGCCGCTGTCCCACCCGGTTTCCGACTGGATCGGCAATATCGCGCAGGCCGGGATGGAGGAACTGGGCATTCCGCATGCGCGCGGCGGCACCTATGTGGTGATGGAAGGCCCGCAATTTTCGACCCTGGCGGAATCGGAACTTTACCGCAGTTGGGGCGCGTCGGTGATCGGCATGACCAACATGCCGGAAGCCAAATTGGCGCGGGAAGCAGAAATCCGCTACGCGACCGTCGCCATGGTCACCGATTTCGACTGTTGGCACCCGGACCACGACACGGTGGACGTTGCGCTGGTGGTGAAGACGCTGCACGACAACGCGGACAAGGCCCGCGCCCTGACCAAGTTCATGGTGGAGAACATCAACAGCTGGGGCACCGAACCCAGCTGCGGCACGGACAGGATCCTGGACGCCGCCCTGATCACCCAACCGGAAGCCCGCGACCCCGCCATGGTCGCCAAGCTGGATGCTGTCGCCGGACGGGTCTTGGGGGACTGACAAGCCATGCACCGACCGCACGGCGCGGTGCGTTGCCATGCGAAAATTCCGCTACACTGATATTCCGCCAAAGCCTATATACCGCGCGCATTCATCCCAAGGAGGGTAACCCAATGCGTGCGGTTCTCATCGCAACAGTCGCGGCGATCGCGATATCCGCCTGGCCCGCGTCGGCCCAGGTCGTTCAAGACAAGAAAACATGTTTCCAGGCCGTGGAAGACGCCAAGCAGGCGAACCAAGAGTCGGCTATTTCCGAAAAGGCGCATGCCGATGTCGCAGAACTGATCCGTGTTTCGGAACATCTCTGCACCCAGGCTAACTTCGTCTATGCGGAGAGTTTGCTGGCAATCGCGCGCGGTATGACTGCACAGGAGTAAAGTCACCCTCGTTGCGCCTTGCGCCGGTTTCCGGTTTGAGTGATCCTCCCCCCGCATTCAATTCGCGGGGGGAAGTCATGTACAAACTGTATTGGTGCGCGCAGACGGCGGCTTTCGGGCCGCAGTCGGTATTGGAGGAAATCGGCGTCGAGCATGAGATCGTGCCGGTCGATATCTACCAGGACGAACATCTGACGCCCGAATACCTCTCGATGAATCCGGCCGGCAAGGTCCCCGCGCTGGAACTGAAAGACGGACGGGTCATGCATGAGGCCGCCGCGATCATGCTTTACCTGGCGGAAACCCATGGCCGCGCCGACCTTGCCCCCGCCCTGGACGACCCGATCCGGGGGGAGTTCCTGAGCATCTATTTCTACCTGACGTCAGTAGTGCAGAACGCGCACAAGCAGTTCTACTACCCGCACCGTTTCACGACGGATCAGGCGCAAACAGAGCCTGTGAAGAACCAGGCCCGACTGAACATCACCGAAGAATGGAAGGTGATCGAGAAGCGCCTTAGCGTGGGTGGTCCCTTCATCTTCGGCGACCGCTACACTCTGTGCGACATGTTCGCGGTCATGCTCATCACATGGAACCCGGATACGAAGAAGCTGCTGGCCGACTTCCCCGGCTTGAGACGCTGTTTCGAAACGGCCCTGGAACGCCCTGCCATGGCGAAGGTGATGGCGTTGAACGAATAGCCGGCTCCTTGCTTCGCGCCCGCAACATGAAACTCACCCGTCGCAGATCGTGACCTGCTGCCTTTCGCAGGCGGCGTTTCTGTGGATGTAACAGTCGCGATAGGCCTCGATATCGAACAGGCTCAACAGCGCCTTTGTGTTCGGATAGCGTCCGATGGCCGCGATATCCCAATCGTCTTGCGACCCCATGAACCTTCCTTCAACCGGGCCGACGAACAGGAATTCACCACCCGTGCTTTGCATCGACGGAACGCTGACCGCCGCGTAGCGCTCGAACGCATCGCTGCCCGACCCGCCGAAATCCACACCCGCCCGGTAAAGGGCCGTTTCCCGAAGTTTGAACAGGTTGATCAAGGTGACCGGCCGTTCCGCATCCCTTTCCAACATGCGCCGCCAATCGGCCGCTGTCGGCGCGGCGCCGTCCAATCCGTTTCCGTACATGCCAAGCAGTCGGTCTATCCGGTCATCCATATTCTGTTTTGCAGTCATCACGACTCTCCGTATAATTTGACGTGTGACAAATTAGTGTGAATTTTACGCATGTCAAAAAATAAAAAATCCGATCGAACCAAGGCTGAGATTCTGGATGCGGCCTGGGATTTGATGACCGATCGAGGATCCGCGGTTTCCATGGCCGAAATTGCGCAGGCGGCAGGCGTTACCCGGCAGCTTGTGCATCACTATTTCGGATCGCGCGGGGCGTTGTTGACCGCCCTGGTCCGCCGGGCGGATGACCGGTTCGAGATATGGGAGGGTTTCGCCGCCGGGATAGCGGAAAAGGATCCAAAGGCCAGGCTATGCGCTTGCCTGGGCGCTTGGCTCGCCTTCGTACCGAAGATCCACCCGGTGGCGACCGACCTGATCCGCATGCGCGCGACCGATCCCGACGCCGAGGCCGCCTGGACGGACCGAATGAGCGAATTGCGCGCCTTCTTCCTTACCCTGACGAAATCGATACAGCGCGACGGCGCCCTGGCGGACGGATGGACGGCGCGGAAGGCAGCAGAATACATTTGGTCTTCCTGCCACGTCCTTTATTGGGACCTGCTGGTTCGCGAATGCGGTTGGACGCAAGCCGAGACAGAGAAGTCCATCCACGGCACAATCGCGCAAAGAATCCTCCGCCCGACATTCTGCTAGTTGAAAGGAATACCTATTCCGATGGTTCGAAAACCCAGATTTTAAATACCCTTTTTAATTGATTGTGTTAAAATACCTTGCTTTACAACGAGCACAGGAACCCATGGCCGCTGATATTACCGCTATCGCACTTTCTCTCGCGGCGACCTTCATCGTCTTGGCCGCACTTTCTTTCATGCGCAGGCTTGGTTCGGACGTTACCATTTCAAGCGCATCCATATTCGCCGCGCTCTTGGTCTTCTATCTCGTGTTCAGCGGGCTGGTTGAGGAATTTGACGCATTTGGCGTAAGCGCGCGCCTAAAATCGATCTCGGAGCAGAAGATTGCGACAAGCTCTCTCGAACATGCCGAGGTTCTCGGAAAAGACGCATTGAACAAGCCTCTTACCCTGGACATCACCTTCGGGAAACCACAGCGCGTGATCGCTATTGATGGGGATGCCTGGAGTTCATTAAACGAACAACAACAAGAAGATCGGACCAAAGAAATTGCCGTTTCTGTGTTCCAATCGCTCTTAAGCGGTGGATTTCTTGGGATACTTGTTACCGATAGTGAGAAACGCCCAATTGGCTTTTATGAAGCCAGCTTTTTTCTAGACACTCTCAGAGTCCCGCTTGTGAGGCCAGCTCTGAGCAGCGATCTCACAGACCATACCCTCACCGGCAAAGAAATCTGGGCACGGTTGAAACAAACGAATTTGGCCCAAACACTAAAGAGTCCGAAAAACAGGGCGGAGGCCGAAGCAAACAAAATTTGGCTGAGAAAATCGACATCCATCGCCGAAGCATTCGAAACCGTCCGCAACAATAAGCTCGATGTCCTCGTGCTTGTCGATGAGGACGATCGATATTTTGGCGCTATTCCGCGCAAAACCATTGTCGATCGAATTCTGGGCGAACTAATCCAATAGACACCTGCAGCAGTCAGGCATCCGCATCGCGCAGCGCGATGGTCAGGCAGTCGGGTTCAGTCGACCGTATTGTTGCATCACACCCTTCAGGGCTTCGGTGTCGATCGCCGCGCAGGTCTTGCCCCTGGGTTTGAAGGTCGGGCAGCTTTCCGCCGCGACCAGGGCATTGATGACGGCTTCGTCCACCGCTTGAACGGCGGCGAGGTACAGCGGGTCGAGACGGTCGATGTTCAATTCGCGCCGGTCAGTCAGAAGCGGTGCCGTTTCCGGCTGGTCCTGAACATTCGCCGTCGAGAAGGCGAGGAAGATGTCGCCTGAACTGTTGCCGCCTGGCGTGCCCGAGCGGCCGATGCCGATGGCGGCCCGCTTTGCCAGTTGACGGAGGCTGGTTCGGCTCAACGGGGCATCGGTTCCCAGGATGACGATGATCGACCCCGCTTCCCGCTCCCGCAAGCGGTCGTTTGTCAGGTGTTCGCCGACCGGCACACCGCAGATCGTCAGCCAGGGGCGAATACCGAAATTGGCCTGGACCAGCGCGCCGACGGTGAAGTCATGGCCGCCCTCATACGACACCTTCCGCGACGAGGAGCCGGTTCCGCCCTTGAATTCATAGCAGATCATGCCGTTGCCGCCACCGACATTGCCTTCCGCAATCGGACCCGACTCCGCACTGTTCAAGGCATCGATGGCATCCTGGTCAGTGACGTACTGCGCGTTGATATCGTTCAGAACGCCGTCATAGGTTTCCGCCACGACCGGCATGGCCCAGGAATGTTCCGAGGCATACCATTCAGGCCATCGCTGCATCATCCACTTTGTGGCGCCATGATGAACCATGCCGATGCCGTGCGTGTTGGTGATACAAATCGGCCCGATGAAATAACCGGCATCGTCGATCCAATGGGTACCGGTCATCTCCCCATTCCCATTCAGCGAGTAATGACCGGCCCAGATCGGGCGCGGTTCACCTTCGTCATCGCGGGGAATGATCGCCGTGACGCCGGTGCGCATGTTTTTCGACGGATCGGTGAGCGTCGTATAGCCGACCTTCACCCCCGGCACGTCCGTGATGGCGTTCCATTGCCCGGTTCCGCCCGGAAAAGGCAGACCAAGGTCTCTGCCACGCGGTTTGGTCATGGTGCGCTCCTGAGTCCGCGTTGAAAGTAAGAGGGGTGGTTCAGGTTTCCCTGCTCGATTAGCCTTGCACCACAAGGCGCTCCAAGTCCATCAATCAGGGGACTTGGCTTCTCACCCCAATGCATTCCCCAGCAATCGGCGAAGCAGGGGCGTGCATCTATCATCCACGGTGCCGCCCAGTCCTATGTCGCCAATAACGCCTTCCGTAAGGTTGACCGCGCGGAACTTGCAAACCTGCCTGTCTTTCAGGGCTGTTGCCTTATCCGCCCCTTCCGGAACATCGACCCAAATATGGGCTTTGCCTCTGCCGCGGAAATCCTCGACAGCGTCAGCCGGACCCATTTGAGCTTCGATGTAGGAAAAGTCCTTTTTCTGCGCCCACTCATAGAGGTAAGGCAGCATGCCGAACGAGAATTCGAACGCCTTTCCTCTTGTCAACTTGTTGTAGAGAGGATCGCAATGCCCGCCGGAAGCTCTATAGAAATCTATCTTGTCGATTCTGAGATCGGGAGTCATGAAGGCAGTAAACAGGCAGGTCTTATCGTTTTTCAAAGCGTCTTTCTTGTCCGAAATGGCCGGATTGTTCAGCCAAAGATATCGCTTCATCGTCCCGGTATTCTTAAACTCCCCGTCCGGCGGCCCCATCCGATTTAGAATATAAGGGGACTCATACCCCTCCATGAGCATTCCAATGGCCGCAATAGACGATGGTTGATATCTCTGCCTAGCCTTGAATGCCGCAACTTTAGCCTCGACGGCCTTTTTGTCCGCTTCCTTCCGGGCTTGGTCTGCACCAAGTGTGACGCAGCCCAATAAGAAAACCGGCAAGAAAACCAATGCTGCAATGTTTCGGATCACCCCACACCCCCAGTATACTCTCGCACCGTGTATGCTGGGATAATTAAATCCATCGGGACAGGCAAGCCAAACAGCACGCATTGCTGTCGTGAGGTCACATTGTAAATCCGCAGGTCAACCTTACCGCACCCCTTCCCGGAACAGCAGATAAGCATAGGCGTCGCGCAGCGCGATGTAGGAACTATCGATGACGTTGGGGGAGACACCGACCGTGGCCCAGCGGTGGCCGTCATGGTCGGCGCTTTCGATGACCGTGCGGGTCACCGCGTCGGTCCCGGTGCTGTCATGGCGCGGCGGCATGATGCGGACTTTGTAGTCCACCAATTGCATCTGGGCGAGTTGCGGGTAGACAGAGGCGAGCGCTTCCCGCAAGGCGGTATCCAGCGCGTTGACCGGGCCGTTGCCCATGGCGACGCGCATGATCTGTTCGCCCTTTACCTGGACGGTCACGGTGGCTTCCGATTCCGTCACCAATTCGCCTTTTGCGTTGCGGCGGCGGTCGTCCATGACGCGGAAGCGATCGGTGGAGAAATAGCGCGGCACTTCGCCCAGCGCCTGGCGGGCCAACAGTTCGAAACTGGCCTCCGCTCCGTCATAGGCATAGCCCGCATATTCCTTTTCCTTCACCACTTCCAGCAGGCGGCGGATCTTATCCTCGTCGGTCACTTCGATGCCGATTTCGGAAAGCCTTGCCAGCACGTTGGCGCGGCCGGCCTGGTCGGAAACGACGATGGTGCGCTGATTGCCGACCAGGGTGGGATCGATATGCTCGTAGGTGCGCGGATCCTTGGCCACGGCGGAGACGTGCAGCCCGCCCTTATGCGCGAAGGCGGCCGCCCCGACATAGGGCTGATGCCGGTTGGACGGGCGGTTGAGGCGTTCGTCGAGCAGGCGCGACAGGTCCGTCAGCTTCTTCAACCCGCCTTCCGTCAGGCCCGTCTCATAGCCCATCTTCAGAGTCAGGGACGGAATGAGCGAGATGATATTGGCATTGCCGCAGCGTTCGCCCAAACCGTTCAGCGTGCCCTGCACCTGGCGCGCGCCGGCGCGCACGGCGGCCAGTGAATTGGCGACCGCGTTTTCCGTATCGTTATGGGCATGGATGCCAATATGGGAGCCGGGCACGACTTTCACGACCTCCCCGACGATCCTCTCGATCTCATGCGGCAGGGTGCCGCCATTGGTGTCGCAGAGGACGACCCAGCGCGCGCCGGCCTCGATCGCGGCAGTGACGCAGCCCATCGCATAGCCGGGATTGGCCTTGTAACCGTCGAAGAAATGCTCCGCGTCGTACATCGCCTCGCCCTTCCTTTCCTTGGAAAGGGCAATACTGTCGCGGATCATGGCAACGTTTTCCTCACGCGGGATTTCCAGCGCAACGTCGACATGGAAATCCCAGCTCTTGCCGACCAGACAGGCAGCCGAGGCCTTGGAATTCAGGATCGGGGCAAGGCCGGGGTCGTTCTCGGCGCTTCGGCCGGGACGCCGCGTCATGCCGAAAGCGACGAGGGTCGCATGTTTCAGCTTGGGCGGATCCTCGAAGAAGCTGCTATCGGTCGGGTTCGCGCCGGGCCACCCGCCCTCGATGTAATCGATGCCGACTTCATCCAGCGCGATGGCGATAGCAGCCTTGTCCCCTTCGGTGAAATCGACGCCTTGAGTCTGCGCGCCGTCGCGCAAAGTGGTATCGAACAGATAGACCCTGTCAGCCATCGTATTTCCTTCCCTATCCGCGCCGCCATTCGGTGGCGCCGCCGGGCTTGTCTTCCAGCACCACGCCCTGCGCCTTCAACCCATCGCGGATTTCGTCCGCCCGGGCGAAGTTCTTATCTTTCTTCGCGGCGATCCGCTCGGCGATCAATGCCTCGATCTCCTCGGCCGACGGGCCGCCCGCGGCGCTCGCCGATCCTTCGCCTTTGAGCCATTGGTCCGGGTTCGCCGCCAGCAGGCCCAGCGCCTCGGTGCAATGCAGAAGCCGATCCAAATCGCCAATCGCGGCAATGCGGGCGCTCACCTGGGTGCCCTGCTTGGATGCGTTTTCCACTTTCATCAGGCTCATATTCAACTGCCGTGCGATGCCGAATACGACGGCAAGCGCTTCGGCCGTGTTGAGATCGTCCTCCAACGCAGCATAGAAGGTTTGAATGGTTTCGTCCGAAGGGTCGATTCCTGGGAGTTCCTCCATCAGGGGCTCAGCCTTTCTCAACGTCCCGTACAGACGGTCGAGTGTTGCCTTCGCCTCACGGCATTTTTCCTTCGAGAAATCGAGCGGCTGACGGTAATGGGTCTGCAGCAGGACGAGCCGCAAGGCCTCGCCCGGAAACTCTTCGAGCAATTCGGCAACGGTGTAGAAGTTGCCGAGGGATTTCGACATTTTCTCTCCCTCGCTCAACAGATAGCCGTTATGCATCCAGTATCGGGCGAAATCCGATCCGGGATGACCGCAGCAGCTCTGCGCCACTTCGTTCTGGTGATGCGGGAAAATCAGGTCCAGCCCGCCGCCATGAATATCGAAGGTTTCGCCGAGATACTTGCTGCTCATGGCAGAGCATTCGATATGCCAGCCCGGCCGGCCAAAGCCCCAAGGACTGTCCCAACCCGGCTCATCGCCGACGGACGGTTTCCACAGCACGAAATCGGCGGGGTCCTTCTTGTACGGCGCGACCTCGACCCGGGCGCCAGCCACCTGCTCGTCCCGGTCGCGGCCTGAAAACTTGCCGTAATCAGGCCAGGACGGCACATCAAACAATACGTGCCCGTCCTTCTCATAGGCGTGACCGTTCGCCACCAGTTTTTCGATGATGTCGATCATCTCGGCGATATGATCGGTCGCGCGCGGTTCCACATCCGGGGCGGCGCAACCCAGCGCGGCGGCGTCCTGGTGGAAGGTCTCTATCGTCGTGTCGGTCAATTCGCGGATGGTGATCCCACGCTCGGCGGCGCGATTGTTGATCTTGTCGTCAACGTCCGTGATGTTCCGGACATAGGTGACCTTGCCGTCGAATTCGTGGCGCAGCAGGCGGGCGAAGACATCGAACACCACCAGCGGCCGGGCATTGCCGATATGGATCCGGTCATAGACGGTCGGACCGCAGACATACATGCCGACACCCTTGCCCGTGGGATCGAGCGGTGTGAACTCTTCCTTCTGCCGTGTCGCCGTATTGTGAATCCGAATGGTCATGACCTGCTGCCTCTGGAGTTCCGCGCGGCGGAGCCCTCACAAAAAATTCGATTTGGGAAGTTAAGCGGCTTCTTTGTTCCGTCGGCCACCGAAACGCTGTCGAAGGATCAACAGCACCGACAGCCGCACATAATGCGGCAGGGGGAGATGATGATGATTGCGGTGGGGGACATGCCCAAACGCCTCGCCTCGGATCGAAACCGGCGGCACTATAGGGAAAGCGACCCAGTCTTGGCAATCCGCCAAAAGCGGCGGGAAATCGAAGCCGTCTCTACAACGGATGCAAAACATTCGACCGATTATTGCCAATGTTAACAACTGTTCAAAACATTAGCACGAACATCCACACACGATCCGCCGTAACCTGCTAGAGAATGGGACATGCGGCTGGGGGGAGTGCGTTCCCCGCCTTTCCCGCCGCTGTTTATTTTTACGAAGGGGCACAGCCCCGGAATGGATCGAGGTTAGTTAGAATGAGCGTTGTTTCAGTTTTGGCGCGTGCCGGCATCGCCGCCTGTGCGGTTTTCTTGAGTGTTTCGGCAGCAAACGCCACGGTAACGAACTTCGACTTCACCGGCGGCGCGAACACGGCCTTCGCGAACGGTACGCTTTCCATTCCATCCGTGGATGGCGGCGTGACCTTCTACGGCTTCGATTTCGACAAAAGGAACAATAGTTGGGGCAGTTCCCCGACCCCGGTCGCGCATACCGCGGACGGCATCGGCGTTTGGTCACGTGAAGAATATGCGAACGATCAGAACCATCCGCTGGCCCCCTACACGGATAGCTATACCTCATTGGAATATCTGGTGATGCGTCTTCCGACGGCGGGCGATTGGACGCCGGTCTCCGCCACGTTCAACTTCCTGAACCAGCAGAATTTCTCGATCTTCGGGTATGACGACACGACCGGCGGCAGCTTCCTGTCCACCGGCGCGGCCTTCAGCGGAATCCTCGCTGACCTGGAACTGATCGGCCAGCAGCCGACGACCTCGGGCGATACGTTCGAATTCGCCGACGGTCTGAGCCCCTTCGAATACATCGTCTTCACCACCACATCGACCAACAACAACGACAACCGCTTCTTCGTCAGCGGTTTTGAAGGTCAGACCGGGGTCGTGCCGGTTCCGGCGGCCCTGCCGCTGTTGCTGAGCGCCCTTGGCGGCTTCGGTTTCCTCGGCTTCATGCGCCGCCGTCGCGCCGCTGCCTGATTATACAGGTCGTAGAATGCCAAAAGGCCCCGGTTTCCGGGGCCTCAGACCGCTGACAAACCCCTCGTCAATGGCGAGGGGTTTGTGATTCAATGAGGGATGCTACGGAAGCCTACGCCCCATCAAACCGCGCTTGAGATGGTAAGCCTCGAGAGCCTTGTTC